>Ga0315289_10000791_pt1 | contig 48643 bp, 51 predicted proteins | sample YL17G11_40_MG_FD_203452 | JGI IMG/M metagenome (GOLD analysis project Ga0315289, IMG submission 203452) | Sediment microbial communities from Yellowstone Lake, YNP, Wyoming, USA - YL17G11_40 | ecosystem: Environmental > Aquatic > Freshwater > Lake > Sediment | place: USA: Wyoming | collected... | reverse complement strand
GACTGGATTTTGGCAAAGAAAAATATAATGCCAGAAAAAGAAGAAATAATTGTTGCTTAATCTCTTTTTGCAAAAAATCTTTTTTATTCAATATCCTTTTTTATAAGCTCGGGCAAAGAACCCTCAACATTAAATATATAACTCGCACTTTTTCCATTAAATTCTGCATAAACCCTGTATGTTCCGGGTTCATTAACCCTTATGTCCAAAGGATTGAACAAAGCATCAAGCTTGAAAACGCTGTTTGCAGGCACCGTAATTCCTTTCCTGAAAAACACGGTTTTATCAGTATACCATCCTGTATCTGTTTTCCTGTCTATTGTAATTGTCAGATTTCCAATCACATCTGCCCCATCCTCATTCACAATTTTTGACTCGGGCCTTATGCAGTCGTAACAGCCTGTATGTTGAGCGTCGTGCATATATATAGGCCAGCTTAACCTATTTTCATCATACTCTCCGTCCAAAGTAAGAGCATAAATTCTCATTTTAGCTAATTCATTACCACTTAATGGAACAAATGCTGATTGTTGTATAATATCTATTTTACCATCATTATTAAAATCAGTAATTTCTGCTATTCCATTCGCGTAATAGTCAGTTTTACCAAATGTTGGAATTTCTATTTTTCTTTCAAGAACTCCGTTTTTATTGAATATCTGAAATCCCGAAGGTTTCCCTCCCCACCATCTTGTCTGATAGCTGATGACAATCTCCTGTTCGTTATCAGCATTGACATCTCCTATTGCCATACTGGAAATTATATCATTGTAATCTGCAAGATTTGTATTAAATAAAATATTTCCAAGATAATCAAAGGCAACTAATTTTTGGCCGTCACTGGTTGTCGGAAAAGTATCGCTTAAAGCAACAACTATATCTGGCTTTCCTCTTCCAAAGTCTCCTATTGCCAAAGATCCTGGGGAATACCCTTTTATTTCAAAGGGTTTTGAAATAATATTTCCGTCACTATCAATCACAGCCACATAACTTTTGTAAGCTTCTATGTTATGAAAATCTTCCATATACAGATTGTAGTCAACTATGCCATAAGCAACGATAATTTCTTTTTTTCCATCATTATTTACATCCGCAGTTACAGATGGACTATTCAAAATTACGCAAGGTTTGCTTAAGTCATTATATAAATAAACTCTTTTAATTGAATTTTTTTGAAGAGAATAAATATCTAAATAAAGTTTCGCAAAGTATGAGTCATTAAAACTGATTGCTAAAATCGCTAATTTTTTGTCATCCCAATCATTTAAAATTTTTATACCTTTCCATAAAGCAAGGCGATTTAAAGTTTCTTCTTTTTGAGTTTGCACTGGAAAGTTTGGGAGCATATTCCCATATTTGTCAAAGCCCTCAATATTAATTCTGTAAACCAAAGAGTCTGCAGGAGATTCTGTGTCCAATGATACAGACAATGCAAAAAATTTGTCATCTGACACAACAAAAGGGTCAATAAATTCTGGATTAGAAGGTCTCTCTCCTACTGAATAAGGCCAGTTAAACTTAAAATTTCCATTACTATCTATTACACCCCCTCTATTTTTTCCATAAGGGTCTATCAAGGCAATGAGATTTTCAGAACTTTCTTGATTAAAGTATATTGAAGGAATATTAAACCAATTTCCAGGCATATTATATTCAATTCCGTCTTTATGCAATTTGTCTATTTTTTTAGAGCTCCCATCATTTTCAAAAATGTATAATGAATATCTATCTTCTTCTGTGGAGTATGGATAATTTTCGTAAGAATAAACTATTTCATTAAAGTTGTCTTTATCAACATCGCTTACAACATACGTAAACGATGCAGTATCTACTTTTTCAATAGGCCATCCCTTAAGCATTTCCTTAATGACTATTGCTTTGAATAATTCCCCGCTTATCCACCTTCCATTTTTTAATACAGACATATTAAAATAATAAATTCCATTTTCCATATTAGGAATATTCAGCTTGCATAAAACTTCGCTTGTTGGCTTTGCAGTTGAATAACAAACCTGCGTCCAAGCAGAATCTTTCTCTTTTTGATACTCAATTTTGTATGCTTCAAAGCTTGATAATTTTATCCCGCCCTTAATTTCTTCATTTCCTTTAATGTAATTTAATGTATTGCCAATTCCAGTAATTTCAAAATTATTAATTTTAAGTATCGCATTGTCCTCATAAATTTCGCCATAAATATTTTTAACAGCAAGCTTGATTAAATACTTGCCATTTTGCATAATTGTTGTGTCAAAGCCCGAATAGATTTTTTTATTATTCACAGAATTGCTAAAATCGCCTTTAAATTGTTCCCAGGATATGTCCTCTAAAGCCTGGTAATACAAAGTATAATCGCTAAATTCATTGCAAGAAGCAGTTCCATAAATATCAATTATATTGTAAATCTCACCACTTGTTAAAATTTCCGCAACACACGGCTTATGCAACAAGCTGACAGATGCTGAAACATTTATTCTTCCATAACCTTTTGTATTAAGGTTTTCTCCTGCATTTTTAAAATTCTCTCCAATATTTATTGCAGTGTTTCTCAATGCCATTTTTATTTCATCAGGGCTCCAATCAGGATGCGCCTGCTTGATTAAAGCAGCAGCTCCTGCAACATGCGGAGTTGCCATTGATGTTCCTGAAATTGCAACATGATTATCATCAAAGCATTTTCTGTCATTCCATGGCTTATTTGATGCCTGCGCAGCGCAAATATTTACTCCCGGAGCAACAATATCTGGCTTTATTATGCTTCCATTGTCCCAAATCACAGGCCCTCTTGAACTAAAACCTGCTATATTATCAGTTTTGTCGCTCGCTCCAACTGTTATTGCCTTTCTTGCTGTTCCTGGGCTTCCAATTGTTCCTTCTCTTGGCCCGGAATTTCCAGCAGCAATTACTGCTGTAACACCTGCATAAACAGCATTATCAATCGCTTGGCTCATTGGGTCATCAGGGTCTCCTGGCCCGCCAAGACTCATGCTTATCACATCAACTTTGTCTGAAAAATCTCCGTCTTGATTTGGGTCAACTGCTCTTTCTATTCCAGAAATAATCCAACTGCAATATCCAGAACCGCCAGAGCTTAATACTTTATAAGCATAAATTTTTGCATCAGGCGCAACTCCTTTTAATACACCATTGCCAGCAGCAGTTGCAGCGCAATGAGTTCCATGCCCGTGGTCATCCATTGGGTCCGAGTCAGCTTCACAAAAACTTCCGCTTGCGGATTCTAGATAACAATCATCAAAATCTCCATCATTATTTATATCTTTCCAGAATTCATATTCACAAAATATCTCTATCTCTTCTGCCTCTTTAATATACTCTGTATAGCAGTCATCAAAATCTCCGTCATTATTTATATCCACAGAATTAACAAAATCAAATCCACCTTCTACTTTGCACCCCGCTCCAAAACATCCACCCAAGTCAGGATGAGTATAATCAACCCCTGTATCAATTATTGCAATCTTGATTCCCTTGCCTGTAATCGCTTGGCTATTTGCATCCTGCATTTGCCAGACATCGTCTGCATTTATCAAAGGCACAGAATCCATTAATGTAATATTTACTTTCAAGTTCGGGAAAACTTCTTTTACTCCGGAAATTTTTCTGATTTCATTTGCTTCTTTAGCAGAAACATTTAATGCAATTCCGTTAAACACATTTTCATATTCTCCAAGCAAGCTTAAATCACCATTGCCAGACACAGCCTTGCCTGTCAGCTTTAATATTATTCTGCCAATAATAGAACTTTTTGTTTTCTCGCCAGCAACTGCCATTCCTGTTGCTCTGCTTGTTTTTATCTTTCCTGCTATTTCTGACTTCAGCCTGGCATGTTCTTCTTTTATTCTTGCTCTTTGTGCTTTGAGTTCATCTTTAATCGCAGTTTTTTCTACTTTCTTGTCTTTAAGCTGTCTTTCTTTAACTGTTAAAGGCGCTTCTGAAAACTGGACAATATATCCGTTGATTTCCTCGCTGGCTGATTCTGTTGTTGCAACACTTCTAATATTGCTAATTGAACTATAATTCATACTTAAAATCCTGGGTACATTAATTGCATTAAATCCTGAAAATCCTTGATTTGATATTGCAATTCCTTCACCAGAAGCAACCGCAGTTATTTCAGGCGGGTCTGTCAATTCTATTTTTTCTCCGGCATTATAAACATCTTTCAAAGTTGCAATTGAAACCGAGATTTTTGGAGTAATGCATGCCCCATCTTTGCACCCTTCAGGGCAGATATATGATTTGCTTGCAATGTCAAATCCTCTTGCAATAACTCTTCTGAAAGCCCCTCTTTTTATAGTGTCTATTACATAATATTCAACAAGCGTTTCTCCATCTGCTTTGCAATAATCACTTGCGCATTTCACCCCATTACCTACGCATGCAATCCCTTTGATATCATAATTTAAGCCATTGTCGCTGTCTGATGCTGCTCCCTTATATACAGCACTTCCAGTTATTTTATTTCTTAATCCTGAAAAAAATTCAGGCAGAGAAAATGCAGAAACAAGCAAGACAGAAACCACTATTCCAAACAAAAATACAACAAGCAATAATGCCCTCTTTTGCATATTTATTTTAAGGAAAATGCGTTAATAAACATTATTGCAAATAAGTTTTTTAAAATCCCCAGCATTCAAGGCAAAGCTTTTCCCTTGGCATGCCAATCGCTTTCTCAAGGTCTTCAACTGTTGCATAGCCCAAGCTGTCAAGATTAAGCTTTCTTCTTATTTCTTCTGTAATAATATCCAGGTTGTCTGTTCTTTTTTCAATAGAAATTCTTCTCGCAAGGCAGTCTTCATCTTTTTTAGTTGTTTTCCCGTATCTGCATGCTTTCATTAATGGCGGGCAGGCAATCCTTGCATGCACTTGTTTTGCTCCTGCCCCCTTTAATTCATGAGCCTTACTAAAAAGCTGGTTGCCTCTTACAATGCTGTCATCTATAATTATTAATCTGTTTCCTACCACAACTGCCTTGACTATTATTAATTTTGTTTTTGCTTCTTCAACTATTGATTCCTCATCTTGGGTATAGCTTCTGTCAGAATAATCAAATCTTACAAATACCTCAACACACGGAATTTTTGACTCGTGGCTATAGCCAAACGCATGCCATCTTCCTGAATTAGGTATCGGAGAAACAAAATCTGCATTAACAGGAAATCTTCTTGCTAATGATTTTCCTAAATTAATCCTTACTTCGACAATAGGCATTCCATCTATTACAGATGGCGGATAAGCAGTGTAAACATATTCAAAAGGGCATATTTTTTGTGGTGTAAGGTCAAACTTTCTAATCTCGTGAATCCCCTCTCTATCAAGCAAAACAACTTCACCAGGCAGAACATCCCTAAAAATTTCAAATCCTGTATTTGGAAATGAATTGCTTTCAGAAGCCATAGCATAACTTCCTTCCTTCCTGCCAATAACAAGCGGCTTTCTTCCCCACCCTCTTGCAGCATAAACTCCTTCTTTTGACAAAGCAGCAATTGCAAAGTCTCCTTGCAACATGCCAATAAGTCTTTCAATTCCTCGTTCAAAATTTCTTTCCCTTGAAATAATCTTTGCTACAATTGTCCCATCATGAACACTTGAGGGATTGCATGAAAAGCTTTCGCCTTTTGAAAAAAATGAATCTCTTAACTCCTCACGATTAGTTATATTTCCATCAAAGCACAGCCATAAAGTGTTGTCTTTATATGTTTCCACACATGGTTGCCTTTCTCCATCAACACAACCGATTCCAAGATTTCCTTTATGCCATTTCAATTCGTCTTTTGGAAACTGCTGCCTTACCAGCCCTCTATGAGTGTCAAAACAAAATTCATGTTTAGAAAGGTCATCATCCAAAGAAGCTAATCCACAATAGCGTTGCTTTCTTGCCTGCTGATAAAAAGTTCCCAAGAACAAATCTCTTATGCACCCCTCCTTTCCAGCAACCCCAAATATTCCCGCCATATCTTCAAAAAATTTTCAGGCTTTTTAAACAAAAGTGTTCTCAAGAAGATACATTAAGATTACATATCCTTTTTTAAGAGTTAAAATTCATTTCTTTTCAAACTTTCTATTGTTTGCTCAACTAAGCTTCCATGTTTCCATCAATAATTAAGTCTTTGATATTTCTATATTAATGCTTTTACAGAGAGATTTTGCTTCAAAACAAATAAAAATAGTTAGAACCACTTCTTAAGATCTACCTGTTTTTCAGATTCTTTGCCAAAAATGCTTTCAATATAGCTTTTTGTTAGCTCAAGGCTTTGTTTCATATAAGCCGGCACAGGGTATCTTGCAGCAAGTTCCAAAGCAGGCTCAAGATACTTTATAATTGAGCCTTGCGAAATAGTGAAAATCACTTTACTCCCGCACTTCAAGCACTTTCCAACAAGCGGAGGCCTTCTATATTTCTCGTTGCACTTCCCACACCTGAACTCCTGCTGTGAAAACTTTCTTAAGTTTCCCCTTATGTCTCTTATAAAATGCCTGTCGATTACAAGCTTCGCAACATCTGTAGGGTTTAGCGAGCGGAGTTTGTCTGCAACTTCCATTTGTTTCCCTACTTTCTCTTTCATAGTAGGAAGATATTTGTAAGAAGAGTTAACAATTCCCTTATTAAAGTTTGAACAGTCATGTGTAAAAACAAGGTTTGTAAACGGATCTTTCCCTTCTTTCAGCCTTTTTTTCACATTTTCTATTTTTACTTCAGAAGAATGTTTTCCTTGCTCAGCCAGCTCATAAAGCTCAAGCGGATACTCTCCCATTTCTAAATCTAAAATTTGGTCATCAACCTCTCCCGCTCTTATTCTTGCATTCAAGACAAGGGGCGCGTCTTGTGTTCCTCCTCTGTGCGAAGGCAAAAACTTTCTTGAAAAATTTAAAAGCACATCCAACAGCAGCATAACTGCCGCCTCATCTCCGTCGCATTGCCGGGAAATAATAGAATTTCCTAAAATAAGATGATTTTTATTGTCAACATTTAAGCAATAGCTTTCTTTTTCTACAAGAGGAGAAATAGATACAATAGAATCATAAACAAAGTTGTCATCATAGCTGATTTTCATCCCATATCCTTTGATTTTTTTATAGCTTTCCAGAATTTTATTTTTCCTTTGTGTTAAAAATCTAATTTTTGTGAATTTATCAACAAAATCAGAGCCAATGATAAGCTTAGTAATCTTAAATTTAGGCACGCTTTTTCCCTTTCTCTCATAAAAAGATCTTACTATTGGACCTGGCTCTTTTTCATACTCATATCTCTTGGCAAATATGCCAAATCTTGCCAAACAGAACTCTAAATCATTCAACAATCCCTCACTTACGCTATCGCATGAGACTTTTTTTCTGTTTTTTTCAGCAGAGCCATCTCCTTCAAAATATCCTCTTAAAAATGCTCCCAATTTATCCAGAGGTAAGTCTAAAAATAAATATGGAACTCTTTTGTCTCTAGCAACACTGCCAGCTTCTAAGATTTGAGTAAAAAATAAATATAATGCTTTAGAAGAAAAAGTTACTCTATCGTTTTTTCTTTCAGTGGGCATTAAGCCAAAATGTCTCTTTATTGTTTTTTTAACAAAATCTCTCAGCTCTTTTTCAGAAGAAGCAATATAAACCTGATTCAGCCCTTTATTGCCTAAAACTTTTCTTGAATATCCTTCAGCAACATAAAGGCCAATAGTCTCCAGCAAATCTTTCTCAAGATTAATCAAGATAGGCACTGCGACTCTATCCCTCTTAAAAGAGATTTTGCCATTTTCAAATATCTTCTTTTTAATAGGCTCATTTAAAGCAAGAACAAAATTAATAGGATAACTATCTCTCAAATTATAATTATTAAACTGTCTTTTATTCATATTCAGCTTACCTAAAATGCTGATTAATTGAGCAGAGTTAATGTTTTTGACAATATCTTTTATATTTCTCACCATCAAATCTCTTTCATTTTTAAAAAAATTAATAAGATTAATAGTATTAAGGGGTTTTGCAGGAATGTCAATTTTCATTAAAAGTGGCAGTTTGTCTCCAATTTTTAAGTCTGAAGCTCTTTTTATTTTTCCATCAACCAAAAATTTATGATTTTCAGTAACTCGAATTTTCTTTCCAAGAGAAGTTTTTATTTCATACATTGGAAGTTTAGTGTGTTTTGTGAAATTATTTATTTTTGTCTCTGATAAACTATGATTTAATCCCAAAGTATTAAATCCTTCAGCTACTACTTCTTTTGTTCCATAATTATCAACTTTTTTTTGGGGATTAAGTTTCTCGATAATTTCTCCGATTTTTGCAATCCTCCAATGGCCATTTTTCTTGATAGGAATATAAGTATTGAAATCAAAGCAATCTCTTCTCATAGCAGCATGCATGTAAGGGCTTGCAAGCAAGCCCTGGGTTCTTGAAAATCCGATTATTCTGCTGATAACTCCTGCGCAATTATGCGGTGCCATGCATACTCCTATCTGCCCTATTAAATCCTCTTTGTTTTGAATTTTATAAAATGGCTTCAAACCATACAAGTTCAACAAAAGAGTATCTAAAAAACCCGCTACCCTTATAAAAATATCATCCGCTCTTTCATCAGAACTGTCCGGGCAAGAAGGCAGGATTATATCGTGTGGCTTCAGCTCAAGAATTTGGTCCTCGCTCTCGAGTTCTTGGTCATTAATATCCTTGTCATAACCCATATCTTTTAATTTTTCTACACTTGTCATAATTTCCAGAGGCTTGAAATGTGTAATCGGAAGTTCTGTTGCATCATACCTTATTGTTCCGTCTTTGTTCACATTAAGATTAAAAATGCTTCGTAAAAACCCTTTTGTCAGATTTTCTATATCATGCTCTGCACTAGAAGTTCCTCTTACTCCTTTTATCAAGCTTGGCACTTCATTCGGCAAAAGCTGCAATGTCTTGATAGCAGAACCAAAATAAGGTTTTATGTTCACTCCTCTGGTCATATAAGCCTGGCAAACATGGTTGCGTATCTCGCATTTGTCAGAAAATATCTTGTTCTTGCATTCCCGGCAATAATACATTTTCTTGCATTCATTTCCGCACTCATCGCATTTTCTGTAAATTTTTTCTTTCTTGCAGTTTTCACAAAAATAAAGAGGAAAATTTGAAAATACCTGCTCTGCTTCTGCGGCCACGTTTACGCTTCTCAGCCTCCCGCCTTCTTCTCCTATAGGAAATAAAACATTCGGGCTTCCTACAAGCTTTCTTATTTTGGCTTTTTCAGGCCTTCCCATTCTTGCCCCTATAAAAGTCCCGGCTTTGTCTTTTATTTTATATTTAGAAACCGAGTTCACTAATTCCAAAACGCCCTTTCCATTATTTTCTTTTATCTTTTTACAAACCTCTTCAACACAATCAGAAAAACTCTTGCCTTCTGCAATATTGATTCCTAGATTAACAAGTAACGCCTTGCTTGTTTCAGGAGTTAAAACAACATTTTCCAAAGTTACTTCATGTTCTACCCCTAAAATTTCCAGAGCCCTCTTGCATTTCTTAAACCTCTCTTGGTCGATTTTGCTGAACGGCAAAATTATTTTTTCAGTACAGTTTCCATGCCCAAGCCAGTCCAGCAAAGCAAGAAAATCTTCCAAACTAATTTGTGTCCAATAAAAAATATATTTTGGATGTAAGCTTATTTGATATTTTTCAGAAAACTTAACCGCTTGCTCAAAATTTATATTATAAGAATCTGCAAGAGCTTTGTTCTCGCTTTTCTTTTTCAGCTCAAGAGCCCACCACTCCTCGACATACCCCGGCTTGATCAGCTCGTAATTTCTGTTTATCACATCCCCTAAAGAAAATAAAATATCTCCAAGATAAATTATCTCTTCTACATCATTATACAGCTTTTTTGCCTCCTCAAAATCATCTATCTTTTTCACGCTTCCGTTCTTCAGCCTTACAATGGGCCCGTCTATTTTGTCGCAAGAAGTTATTGCGGCCCCTTTTGTCGGCTTTTCCACCTTCAGCTGTGTGCCAACAGACAAAAAACTCCCCGAAATTGCCATTGTTGCGGGGCTTACAGAAACAGCAGAAAACCCGCTGGTCCTTGATTTGCCATACCTAAATCTAAACCCTCCAGACATTGAGGGGTATCCAAAAACAGGCCTGCCGGCGACAATGTCTTTTATATAAGTCGGCGAAGCATTAGAAGTCCCTTTCTCCCTTTTTTTATGCAAGTTAACATACTCCTCTAAAAAATCCCATCCGCTTGCCTGAAATCCTTTTTCCTTTAATGATTTGTAAAGCCTAAGCCCTTTTTGTGCTTTTTGTGCAAGGCCTTCTGAAAAAATTAAGCACATTCCTCCTCTTATCAGGTTAGTTGCAACGCGGGGCAAGTCTTTGTAATTTGAAACTTCTTTCTTTTCAGATGGCTCTCCGTCAATTTGTATTGGCATGTTTTTAGCAAGAAAAGCAATTTCCTCTTCTGTAGGCAAGTACTGCAGGTTTGTGACTCTTTCATGATAATCATAGTTCTCTGTAACATATCTCTTCACTTCCTTTTCATCAGGGTCATATTTCGCAAAACCAAAAATTTCTCTTAAATAGTCTATAATCATCAAGACAACGCAGCCCGCCGTTGTTCCTGCGCTTCTTATCGGCCCGGAAAAATTAGCAATAAAATAGTCCTTGCCATCCCTTGTCTTGCCAAGCTTCAGTTCTGTATAGCCCTCTATCGGGCTCGAAACAACCCCCAAAGTAGTGTAAGCAAACCCTATTCTTATGCCTGCATCAATCGCTTCAAGCAAGTTTCTAAATTTGCAGAATTTTTCTTTTGCAATCTCTTCTGCAATCTTGAATGAGACAGCAATATCAAGCTGTCCATATTGTTTTTCAAGCTCAAGTATCCGTTCTATAATCTTTTTATCATCTACTTGAGGATAAATCAAAGCAATCAGCCGGACTGCTTTTTCTGCCAGGCTTGTCGCAAGAGAAACTTCTACTTGATTCACAGGGTCAAGCCCTTTTTTTCTTGCTTCTTCTGCAACAGCATAAACTTCCTTAACTTTTTTCTCCAGCTCTTTGAAATATTCATCAGTTTTCATTTTTTATTTGTTTTTGGCCTTGCAGTTATTATTTGGCTTTCTTTTTTAATTCCAAGAGCAATTGTCTTGCCTTGGTTGTGCAGTTTGCCAACAAAAGCAGAGGTTATAGCGTCTAACTCGTGGTCTGTAATCTCTTTTTTCTTAACCTCTCCTTTAAACCCGTATTTAATTAAAGCTCTTTGCAATTTTCTGCAGTCTTTTCCTTTTCTGGGAATTCCTAAGATATCTTGGGCGCTTCCAGGATAGGTTTCAATAACCTCTCTCCCTTTTCTTTCAAAATATTTTTTCAGTTTAATCCCTCTCATAGTTAGTTGTCTCATGCCCGCAAACCCGCACGGAAAAACTCTTATTCCCATTTTCCTTAATTCTTTCTCAGCCTCTCTGCTATATCCGTACCTGACACATTTGCAATTATAGTCAAGGCAACACCTCCCTTTTGGAAGTCCTAACGGGGCATCTATTGTGATAAGCCCCTCTTGCATCATAGTTTCATCAATAATTTCTTTATCTGTTCTCAAAACTTTTGTTCTTGTACCCAGACTATCATCAAGTAAAGCAAAACCAGTCTTGCCTTTTTTGCTTCCTGCTAGGTCAAGTCCTATTATCATTTTCCATCTCCCACAGATATATTTTCTTTTTTTTCTTCATCCTCGCTTGAAAAATCCAAAATTTTAACTTTTCCTGTCTTTAAGTTTAATACCGGAACTTTGCAAGGATCAGGAATATTTCCAACTTTTTCTTCAAAGGGCGTTGTCGACTGCCAGCAGCTCGAACAAATCATCAGTATCCCGTTATAGCTTTCCACGTCTGTCCTGTGCAAGTCCGCAGTATTGATTACATCAGGCACCTCAGAAATCACAAGATAATCTTTTTTTGTATTGGGTATATAAGTGACAGCAGAGTGCATTGACGAAAGATGCCTTCTTTTTAATATCTCCCTGACAACTCGAGTAGGATTTTTATGTGCATTCTCTAATCTTAAACTATCAATTTCATTAATAAAAGAATTAAGGCTTGCCCCATGATACATTAAAATTTTTACTCCTCTCTTTCCGCCCGCGTTTTTAATCTCAACCAGGGCCGGATTGCTTACTAAAATTACATTCTCAATCTTATGCAGCGCCTCTCCATAATATGCTCCAATAAGAGGCTGCGGCTCGGCAACCCTGACACCATCGTGCTGTCCCGGGCAGAGTACGATTTTCACATCTTTCCTTATCATCTCAAGAAATTCAGCCAATTTTTTATATTGTTCTTTTATATCTTTAATTTTAAGCAAGTCTTCTTGTCCGGGGAATACCCCTACCCCATCTATAGTATCTCCGGTAATAAGCAAGTACTTTATTTTCTTGGCTTCTTCCCTCTGGCTTTCATCTCCAGTCTCTCCGTTAATCCATTTGATAAACTTCAAAAAATTGTTTTCTAAAAAATTGTTTGAGCCTACATGAGTGTCTGAAATAAAAGCCACGCTTTCATCTCTATCAAGCCGTGTCCTCTCAGAAAGCATAGCATCGGGATAAATTATGTCATTGGCAAAAATAATTTCTTTGTCCCCAAATCCCCTGATAGCCAAAATATCGTCTGGCAATATGTTTTTGGCTTTCTCGTAAACATCTTTCTTGTCCTTGCTTACCAAAACTCTTGTCCTTCCGGTTAAATCTTCTATATCAAGCAGGATATTCTTGTTTTTTGATACCCTTTTGTCGAATACAATTCCGATAGCAGACACCGCCTGCCTTTTTTCAGAAATTTTGTTTATGCTTGTTAGATTGTCAAGCTCTTTTCTTTCCTTTAACATATTTTTTATTTCATTAAACCTCAGCCTAAAATAATGAACAAAATCCATAGGTTCAATTTTCTTGCTTATATTTGGCACAGACATTAAAATTTTCAGGTTGCCGAGCTCATTAACTTCCTCTTTCTTTTCTTTCTCCGGCACATAGCTTTCTCTTAAAATTTCAAAAGAAATCCCAAAATTAACCTTAATCTTCTCGACTACTTTTTTATTCTCTATAAGATTTTGTATTTTATCAAAGTTCTTTGACAGGGAATTTTTGTTTATAACTTTCTCTTTTAATACAGAAAATTTTTCAATTATATCCTTTGCTATTGTCTCGTCAAACTGGCTGAAAAAATCAAAAGTCGCTTTGTCTAAAAGCACTCCTTTCTCTATGCAAAATTTTAATATATTGTTCATTTTCTTGTTGAATTTTATTTTAAGCGCCGAGTGATTCAAGCAAAAGAATCTTTACTTTTTCTACTGACTGCTCTGGAATTGCTATCTTGATTTCCCTCGTTCTCCCATGCCTTCCTTTGCTTACCACATTTGCAGTAATTATCCCGGACATGTCAAACTCTGCAATTATGTCAGAAACCCGTCTCTGCGTCAAAATCTCGACTTTATTCTTAACGCAAAGCTCATTATAAACATTGTAAACATCTCCTGTGAAAATTTTCTCGTGCTTTTCCTCGCTTTTTTTATTTTTCTCAATTAAGCTTATTATTGAAAAAAGAACAAGCTGAAATTGTTTTGGCGCTGTTTCAACATAGCTTAATATCTTGTCTTTGTCAATTTTCTCATTCGCAAGGTCTATATGCTCAAGTTTTACTTTCTCACTGCCCTCTCTTTCGGCGATTTCTCCTGCCACTCTCAGCAAATCCAGCGCCCTTCTCGCATCTCCATGCTCTCTTGCAGCATAAGCCGCGCATTTTGCAATCACGCCATCATTCAGGACATTTAGCTTAAACGCCCCTTCTGCCCTGCTTCTCAAAATATCCTGCAGCTGGACAGCATTATACGGCGGAAAAATCAATTCTTCCTCGCCAAGGCTGCTCCTTACTCTTGGGTCAAGCGAGTCAAGAAATTTTAAGTCATTGCTTATTCCCACAATTCCTATCTGGCTTTTTGAAAGCTCGGAATTCATTCTTGTTAAATTATAAAGAAAATTGTCAGAAAGTTTATTCACAGCCTGGTCAACCTCGTCAAGCACAAGAATAATAAGCTGTTTTTCATTTTCAATAAGCTCAATGAATTTATTATACACCTGGTCTGTCGGCAGGCCTGTTGCAGGCACGCTTCCACCGAGTTTTTTTATCAGCTCAGCAATAATTCTGTATTCTGTATCAGAAACTTTTTTCATTTTGCAGTTTAAGTATTCGATTTTCAGGGAAACATTTTCCTGCTTTGCTCTTTTGAGCATTTCATTCCTGACATACAATGCACATAAAGTCTTGCCTGTCCCGGGCTGCCCATAAATGAAAAGATTGCTTGCCCTCTCCCCCCTAAGCGCAGGCGCAAGTATTGCAGCCACTTGCTCTATCTGTTTTTCCCTGTGAGGGATATTCTCGGGGCTGTAATTGCTCTGCAGGATAAACTTGTCTTTAAAAAGCGTGTTCTTCGAGGAATTGTCAAAAATCTTGTCAAGTTGCACTGCCATCCTAAGCTTTGGCTGTTGTTTCTTATAAAGTTATATATCAAAAGAAACACATGTCACACCATCATTTCCTGTGGAAAACTTTTCCCTCGGTAAAATTAAGTTTTACAACTTTAAAAGTAAAACACCATCATTTCCTGTGGAGCCTTTTATTATATACCTCAATATATATTTTACATAATATATATCATATTATATATATTCAATCATATCTTTTAATATATATTCTGCATAATACATATCAAATAATATATATTCGATTATATATTTTTTATTATATCTTTTAATATATATTTTACATAATATATATTAGATTATATATTTTTTATTATATATATTAAACTATAAATATATCAATCCCCCTCGCTATTTTTGATTATATTATCTATTATAATAACATGTTTTATGAGATACAACAATTAATATTTAAAAACTATATACTATACTATATATTTTATAATATATATAATATAATATAGAAAAGCTTTTAAATAAAATTTAAAATTCCACAAACCCTTTTCCTTTTTAAACCTTTTCTCTTTCTCCAAGCGAAACCATAGGGTCAGGTTATTTTATTCGTATTTTCACATTAAACAGAACTTTATCAACCCATAAAACTCAACAAACAACAACTAATCCGAACTTAAATATCATCATCTCATCAATAATAATACCATCCCTACCCCTTATCTAATAAAAATAATATATAATATAAAATAATCAATTAATCAGCAATAAATTAATAATCAATAATAACTAACCCCTCTTAAATCATTAATAATAAATCTTATCTAATAAAAACAATATATAATAATAAATTACTTAATTGTATAAAATCTGCTTTCACCTAAAAACATCTAATTTAGGGCAAACAAACCTTGGCATCTCTTTTTGCCTTAAGTCCCAAAAGCCCCAGAAAGCCCTTTCATCCCTGCTTTCCCTGTCCTCATTTCCATTTGCTTTTTCTATTAATTTATATTTTTTTATTCCATAAAACAAGGCATCTTCCTCTGTCTCTAACAATTCATATTCTGGCTCTTTTTCCCACGGAATTATCCCACCTATTTTTCTTTCCCACATGCCAAAGCACCACCATTTCAGCAAAGCAGAAATCTGCCTGTCATATTCTGGCCTGAACTCTATTGGCTCTGGCAAATTCATGGCACTGGAAATTCTCATTCTTGTCCTTCTATGGGCTTGCCACACAGCATCTGCTGACAAAGGATATCTCCTTGAAAAATCATCAGCTTTTCCATTATACTGCTTCACCCATATTTCCACTAAATCTCTTGTCCGTTCAGGGAAAATCTCTTTTAATGCTTCAAGCTCCCGGACATGGCTCGGAAAGTCCTTCATTTTTCCATCTTCATATAAAATTCTTCCAGCCAATACTCTGCTTTCTTGTATTCCCTTATTCAGTTTCTCTTCAAATCCAATTATTCTTTTTCTAATCTCTTCAAGCTCTTTCCTTCTTTTATCTCTCACCTCTTTTTTTCTTTTGCCTTCTTCTGAATTATCTTCTATTTCCTCTTCCAGTCCGCTTGGCACTCCTGCAATTTCTTCTGCTATTTCCAATAGGCTTTTTTCTTTTCCAGGCACAACTAAACTATGAAGAACTCTTGCAAAATAAACAGCCATATCAACCTTTTCAGGAAAAAGCCACCCCACCCTTATCCTTTTTCTGTCTATCATGCCTGTATAGTTGGCGTCTTATTTAAAAGGATTTATATTCTAATAGTCAAGCCCAGCTTCTTTAATCCATATACTTTTTTACAGAAACATTTATAAATAAATTCTTTCTCTATGTATTATGGTTAAAAAACCCTTTTCAGAAGTTCTAGGCAAGTTAATCGTAACAAAAGAAGGCAAGCGTCTCGGGCTTGTTAAAGACATAACCTTTGAGGCAAACACCGGCGAGCTGATTCAGCTTGTTGTCAAAGATCCAACAAAATATGCAAAAGAATTAAATTTAGAAAGGACAAGAGAAGAAGAGCCTTTGATTCCTTACAACTCAATAATCGCGGTAGGCGACTTCGTCGTTATTTCAGAAGAAGATCTTGCCTAAATCAAAAAATTTATAGAGTTTTAAAATGCAAGTTATAGGTTTTAATTTTAACAAAATCTTGGCAGAGAAAACCGGAAAGCCCGAGGGAAAGCTAAACATAGCCATGAATATAAACTTCTCCGACTTGGAAAAAGAAGAAACCAAGGCTTTGAACAAAGACGTTCTAAGGACAGACTTTGAATTTAATATAATCTATCAAAAAGTGGCCAAATTCGAGATAAAAGGCTCGGTTTATTTCATCGCAACCCCTGAAAAGCTGAAAGAAATGCTCAAAAAATGGCAGAAAGAAAAAAAGCTTTCAGACGAGGCAAGAGTTCCTTTGATGAATTTTGTCCTGACAAAATGCAATGTCAAAACCCTTCAATTAGAAGAAGAGTTCAGCCTCCCAAGCCACATCCCTCTTCCGAAAGTAACCCAAACACCCCCGGGCGAAAAAGCCGAAAAATCCAAAGACGCCAAGTATGTCTGAGGTTTCTGTGTTTTTGTAGCTCTGCAGTTTCTGGCAAATAATTCTTTTAAGCTAAAAGTTATATCTGGGCTTTGCAGGAGGAGTGGCTGTTTTTGAAACAATGAAAAATATACTTTTAGTTTAAATTATCTTATCTGCAAGCCCCGTCAGCAAAGGCTTAAGCTCTGTAACATAAGCATCAAAATCTTCTTTATTGAAAGGTTTTATTGCAAGATAGCGAACTTCATGATACTGAAACTCCAGGGTTTGGAGTTTGTCTTTTGTTAAAATAAGGTTTTCTTTATATTTTTCATAATTGTTTATTGAAAACAAAAGTTTCTCTTTTGTTTCTTTTAAAATGTCTTGAGGTTTTATCTTATACTTATTGTAAATGAAGAGAAGGTCAATGGCATCTTTTGATTTGATTGCTTTTCTTGTCAATAACGAACGAACTTTTTCAGCTACAATTTCTCGAATATCATAAACTTTTGTTTTGAAGGGTTTGTAAAATTCAAGAAATTCCTTAAAATAAATTTGGTCTTCTTTAGCAAATTGGTTTTGTTTTATTAAGGGTGTTAGCTCTTTTGCCTCTGAAGCAAACACAATTTTTTCAAGAAAGTTAATTTGAATTTTGATAAATGAGCTTTTTCCTGTTAAAACAGATTCATAATAAACTTTGAAAGTTACAAGCTTATTATTATTGCCTAATTCAACATAGTTTCTATCTGTTTTATCAAACTTGAAACTTAAACCAATTTTTTCAAGTTGTTCTCCAAAAAAGTCAATCTTTTCTTTGCAGATTTTCTTTATGCTTTTTGTTGATTTTCCTTCCCATAATTTTTGATCTGCAAAAGTAAAATCAAGATCTTCTGAAAACCTAAAATAATCAAGATAGGCTTTGGCAAGGCAAGTTCCTCCCTTGAAGACATAACCTTCAAGATTAAGTTTTGAAAGTAAAACATTAAGATAAAAGTCTTTTTCAATTAGTTCTACAGCAGTTATATTTGTCTTATCTTTTATAAAAATTAGAAAGTTTTTGAGTTTTTCTTTATTAAGTTCCATCATAACAGTTCCCTAATCCTCTTTTTTACTATTCGATTATATTTACTTGATTCTTTAATTAAAAGAGATTTATTAAAGATATATTCGCTTAAATCTATGTTCTTCCTTAAGTAAATCATATCCAAGAGAGTCTTTTCTAAGCTACTATAGTAAAGAAGGAGATTATTAGTGGTTTTTATTTTTTTGATATCAAAAAACAAAGAGGGTTTTAATTTTATAAAAAAGAAACTGGAGCCTGCAATTTTCATTGGCTTTGTTCTGTTAAAAGCATCATTGATTATAATATTTACAGGAAAAATTTCATGGGTTAGATTAAGAAATTTTAAAGCAGTATTTAAGCCAAAATACCACCTAATCCCCTTTTTTTCTAAGCCAAGAGATAATAGTTCATAAGGAGAATATTTTAAAGAGTTGAATTTTTTCTCTTCATAACCCCTTAAATAATAAACTCCTCTGAAGATTGTAATAAGATATCCTTTATTTAACATAACTTTTCTTAATGTGTTTTTATCAAAGTTATACTTAGTTGCCAGGCTATCAAAATCTTTTCTTGTTAGAATTTTGCCCTTTGCTTCTCTTAGGATGGTGTCTATTTTGTTCATAACTTAATTCACCTTATTAGGTGAAATATAATAAGTATATAAACCTTTCTTTTATCCTATATGAAACAATTAACCCCTAATTATTTTATATAACCCCTTTTCATTAACTCTTTTCTCAAACAATTATTTCTTCCAACAACCCTTCTCCATTAGCCAGCCTCCCTTTATTGCTAACTTCCTCTTCTATATACAAATTTTTTTATTATTAATTCAATCCCTCCCATCTCACCATTATTAACCAACTTTCCCCTTTTCCATATATTTAATTTGTTTTTTGCATTAATTCAGATTCATTGATTCTTGCAGTCTTTTTTATCCATCCAAAGCAACCCTTCCAAAAAAACCTTCAATTATCCAGCGTTAAATTTTATTGTCAGTTAATTCTTCAATCATTCCAAACACTTTTAAATATCCGGCTTTCTATCAACATTTAAGCCCGCGTGGGACAATGGTTACTCCGACGGTCTCGAAATTAATACAAGCCAACCGTTTTCCGCAAGGATATCCAGGTTCGACTCCTGGCGCGGGCGTCGAGCGACTTCGCTTGAGAAATATCAAATGCCAGATAACAAGCGGGGTCGCGAGATTTGACTTTGCTTTCTTTTTTATTTTATTTATAAGTGAAAATGCCCGCAGTGCATTCTTCCATAATTCTTAATGGAAAGATATTAAAATAATATTTAGTTTGAGTACATTATGGCAAAAGTTTATTTTAAATTAGATTTAGAGAAGGACATCTCTAATTGGTGGGGTTCTTGCAATTCTCAATTTATGGGTGTAGACTGGAAATTAAGAATTTCCCCTAAGCTAAGAAAAAAAATTATAGGAAAGGATAGAAAATCCGCAGCAAAATTTCTTAAGCCTTTTTTAAAAAAGTTATACAGAAAAGATATAAAGTTTATTCATAAATTTAAAGGTGAAATAAAAGAATATTGGGCCCAAAAAGAAGAAGAAATTTTTAAGAGGATTACTCTAATAACCAAAAAACCAATCTGGCCGCCCAAAATCGTTTGTTATTACACTACTTTTCCAAGAGGCATGTACAGAATTAAAAAGCATTTTGCTTGGATGCAACTGGATCCTAAAGCATTCTATACAAAAGAGATTTTTTGCTCTGCAATATTGCATGAAATTTTTCATTTTCAGTTCCATAAGTATTTTTGGGAATATTGCAAGACTTTGGGCATGAATAAAATAGAGATAAATAATGTCAAAGAAGCAGTAACTTTTTTGTTAAATAAAGAGTTTTTAGATTTAATTCCTTTCAAAGATAGGGGATATAAAATACATAGCAATTTTCGTAAGGATTTGTCAAAAATTTGGCATCAAGAAAAAAACTTTAGAAAATTACTGAAAAAGGCTTCAACATTAATTAAAGGAAAGTATTCTTATTTAGTCAGAGGTATGGATAAAAAATAATCATATTTATCTGTCTATCCCTTCTCTCTCCATAATTTTTAAAAACCTTCTTTGCCTTGGTTAAAAATGCCAAGAATAAAAGTGCTTCCAGTGTATCCAAAGTTTCCAAGGACATTCTGGGGGCTTCAGGATGCAATGCCTTTTTTAAGAGGGAAAAAAGCAAACATGCCTCCGACAGGCTTGGCTACTGTATTGGCAATGCTTCCTCAAGATAGTTTTGACCCTCAAAGGGTTATTGACTTAAACATAGAGCCATTGACAGATGCCCAAATTCGAGCATCAGACATTGTTTTCACCTCTTCAATGGCTATTCAGGCGCCTTCCCATGATGAAGTTGTCAGGCGCACTCATTTTTTTGGAAAAAAAGTTGTTGCAGGAGGCCCGTTTCCAACATCTTACCCAGAAAGAAATAAAGAAGCAGATTTTCTTGTCACAGGCGAGGCCGAAATTACTCTTGCGCCTTTTCTTGAAGACTTGTTGCAAGGCAATCCTCAAAGAGTTTACACAGAGCAGGAAGTTTTAAAATCAGGCAGAGTTCAGGGCATGGCTAATAACAAGCCCTCTCTTATTCATACCCCAATTCCCCGCTGGGACCTTGTTTCATTAGATAAATATGTCTCTCCTGCAATTCAATATTCAAGGGGTTGCCCGTTTAATTGTGAGTTCTGCGATATAACAGAATTATTTGGAAGATTCCCAAGGACAAAAACTCCCAGCCAGATGATTAGAGAAATAGAAGCCATTTACAAGTCCGGGCATCGCGGCTTTGTATTTTTAGTAGACGACAATTTTATCGGAAATGCAAAAAACGTAAGGCAATTAATGCCAGAATTAATAAAATGGCAGGTTTCTCATAAATATCCTTTTGATTTCTGCACAGAAGCAAGCCTTAATCTTGCCTGGGACTCTAACACAGGCTTGCTTGAAGACATGGTAAAAGCAGGCTTTACCCAGGTTTTCTTGGGAATAGAGTCAGTAGACCCAGATGCCTTGAAATCAATGAACAAAAACCAGAATACCGCAATGTCTTCTTTGGAAGCAGTCAGAAAAATACAAAGAGCAGGCATAGAAGTAACAGGCGGTTTTATAATAGGAAGCGACGCAGAAAAGCCTTCTGTTTTTGATGACTTGTTCAGGTTTATCCAGGAATCAGGAATAGTTCTTCCTATGCTTGGCTTGCTTACTGCATTAAAAGGCACCAAGCTTTACGCAAGATTAGAGCAAGAAGGAAGGCTTAAATATGAATCAGATGGCAATAACACTCACCATATTGGATTAAACTTCACTCCGGTCTTGGATGAAAAATTTTTGATTAAGGGTTATGTTGGCCTTCTTGAAAAGCTTTTCACCCCGAAAAATTATTATGCCCGTTGCCGCACTCTCCAAGGTGTTCTTGAAAAAATGCCTGAAGTAAGAAGAAAAATCCATGGAAGAGAAGTTTTGGCTTTTCTAAAGTCTGTTGCAGCACAGCTTCCTGCCAAAGGGGGCATAGAATATGCAAAATACCTGGCAGAAACCGCGCTTTTCCAGCCAAATCATTTTTCCGACGCAGTCTCAAGGGCAATAAAGCTCTGTCATTGTGCAGGCATGACCAGAGCAACAAGCGACGCTTACAGATATCAGGAAAAAACAGGCACGCTTTACACAGCATTTGAGCATAAAATTAAGGATATTTATGGCAAAATAATGTCAGCTCCAAAGAATGCAAGAGAAAAAATGCAGGAATTTGAAAATCTTGCCAGGCAAAAAGCAGACAGGCTTATATCATGGGCAGAAATAAAATACTCAAGGCTTCATGAGGATTTTAAAGCCGATGCCAGACAAGCCCTAGACAATTTAAAGTTAAGAGTTTTCAGTTTAATAGCAACCCTTCACCCTGAATATGCCTCAGCCAAGTGAGCTTGTCAATAAATATCCCTGGAACATATTCTTTCAATCATACAAATTCTTAATAAATCAAAACAAATTGCTTTTTCATGCCTTATTTAACACGTCAAAAATGCTCTTTGAAAGGCATTTTTGAGCGTGCTCAAGAACTCAAGCACGCCTCGTGCTTTAACACTGGGTTCTTGACAATTGCTTTTGATTTTGATGGGGTTTTAGCAGACACTCTTCCCCAGCATTTTGAATTTTGTCAAAAAGAGGCTGAAAAATTTAGAATAGTTCTTCCTCAAAAATCCCAAAGGGAAATTGTTGATAACCCTATGGAAAAACTTCTGAAAAAAGCAGGATTTCCAGATGATATTATCCCCATAGTTATTGCTGATTATGAGAGAGAGTTTTCAGATTATCAAATTTCTTTATTTAATAGAGTTCCGGAAATGCTGCAAAAATTAAAAGCCGCAGGCAGGGTCTTGGCAATAGCAAGTTCAAATCGCCTTGTGAACATCAAAAAAAGTCTTGGAGAGTTATTCCTATTGTTTGATTGCATTTCTGCATATGATACCGACACTTCCAAATCTGCAGGCCTTAAAAGAATTTTAGCCTGCACAAGCCCGCCGCAAGTCTTGGTAGGTGATACAGAAAAGGATTATCAGGCAGCCCGTGATGCCGGCACCAATTTTATAGGGGCAAGTTATGGCTGGCAAATCTCTCCTGATGACAAAAGATTCCCTGTCGCTCATTCTGTCCAGGAGCTTGAAAGTTTATTGCTGTCATAATTCTGTTTTATTACAATAATCTTTATAAACTTCTTAGGTTTTATTCTAACATGTCCGGCGCATCTCCTTATCGTGAAATTAGGTTTGCATCAGTTGGCTTGATTTTATCATCAGGCAGGCTCGCAAAAGGAATGAATCTTGAGCTTGATAGAAAAGAATTAACAGATTTTGGCTCATGCCTGCAGGCGCTTTGCGAGCAAGGCATTAATTTTGATTATTCTTCAAATCCAAAAGAAAATTCTATGTTTCCAAGACATCCTTATAGCCCTGGCAGATGCATAGAGGGTGTTTATCTTGCATTAAAAATTGAAAGAAAACATTTGCAGGATAGAAATTCTCCTTTATTTGAAAGATTAAACCGCTTGAGAATTACAAGCCTTGACACTCTTGCGCAGGCGCTTCAAGCTTCTGACGATAATTCTGAAAAATATCAGGCAATTCAAGCCCTTTTTGAAAAATGGCATGCCTTGGCAGAAGAAATGGTTGCTGTTAGCTCAGGCAGGCTGGAATTTTGGGAATGTCCGAAAGCCATTTGTGAAGCGCTTAAGAGATTTCCATCAAAACATTAAAAATAAAATCTTGTTTTTCACTATAATTTACTTGGCTTTCTGAATTAAATGCAGAGGCAGTTAAAAGAATATCAAACTGACTTAAGCCTCAATTCCAAGGAATATTCTTACCAAAAACCCTACGCCAAACGAAAAGCCCGCAACACCAAGGCTTATGGCTGACATTTCAAGAAATTTCTTTTTGAACGAATAGTCTTTTGCAACAGATACATAATACGTGAACACAGAAATGACTATCAATGCATTGGCAAGCGTCCATGCAAGCGAAGCATAAATATTTCTTAACAATAAATAAGGCATTATCAGGAGTAAAACCGTAAGAATATATGCAATTCCAGTGTATACCGAGGCTTTGATAGGGCTTATTTTCTCTTTTTCTTCGGCTCTTTTTGAAAGATATTCAGAAGCGCCCATTGAAAACGAGGCAGCTATTCCTGTCACAAGCCCGGCAGTCGCAACCAGCTTCGGGTTTTGCAAAGCCAGGGTAAACCCTGCCAATGCTCCTGTCAGTTCCACAAGCGCGTCATTCAGCCCAAGCACAACCGAGCCGATATATTTTAGCTTTTCCTCGTCAAGAAGCCCGACAAGCTTTTCCTCATGCCTGCTTTCGTCTTGGTTTATTATCTTGGCTTCAGGCAGATTCAGCCTGCTGTAATTGCTCTGCGCCTTTTCCTCTCCTTTCTCCATCAGCTTCAGCCCGAATGTCACGCCAAATATTCTTGAAAGCAGGTAATACTTCCACACCCTAAGCCATGAAGGCTTCGCGTCTTTTCCCGTGTATTTCTTCCATATATGATAATGCTTCAGCTCGTCTTCAGAAATTTTTTTTAATATTTCTTGATTATGCTTTCCTTTTATTGTTTCCGAAAGCTTTTTGTAAATATAATGCTCGCTTATCTCAGATTTCTGCGCGTTTAAGAGTTTTCTCCTCACCTCTTCGCTTATCATGGCAATAATACCCATGCCAGCTTTTTAAGTTTTCCTAACTTAACATGTCAAAAATGCTCTTTGTGTACGCTGTTTGTTTTAACTCACAGAAAACAAAGGCATTTTTGAGCCTTCAGAAATCTCTGATTTCTGATAGTGCTCAGAATTCAAAGAATTCTGACATGCTCAAGAACCCAAGCACACCCTGTGCTCATCAAAAATCTCTGATTTTTGAATGCTTCAAGAATTCATATTCTTGACAGTGCTCAAAATCATTGATTTTGACATGCTCAGAAATTCACAAAATTAACAGAATTTCTGACATTAGCACAAGGTTCTTGACATTGTTAATTTTTTATTGGTTTATTATCTCAATAATATATTCAAAAACACCATCTTATTTAAAAATCCTAAATTCTATTCAACTTAGAATTAAAATAGTTAATCTTTATGCTGGTTAATTTCAAAGGAGAATAACAAGAAAATGGGCAGAATAGAAGGAGGAATGTACAGGGAAATTGGAATACAAGGGGCAAAACAACAAGGAGGAATCATACCTCTTCTTAGAGAGTATGAAATGTCTCCAGTTATGGCAGAAGTTAGGGCTGTTAATGGGCAGCTTGTATATTTTTTTGGTGTGCTGCTAGAGGTAAAAAGAGAAAATATTAGCCCATTGGAAAAAGGTCATCTCTGGGAGATAGCTTCTGTTGATTATAGCTCTGGAACCCCTCATCCTTTTGATCCGGATACTATCCATATAGATAATATTGAAAGATTATTTGCTCCAGGAGGGCCAAGCTTTAGAAATGATGTGCAACGAGGAACAATTGAGATAATCAAGTTGAGATAATCAGGCAAATAGTAAGGTGTTAGTTTAACTTTCCTATATTTTTCACTTTTCCTAATTTCAGCACTTTATCTTCTTCAGGCAAGGGCACATATGCTTCAAATTCTGAAAATTTCAAAGGCAAAGCAAGGTTTGTGTCTTCAATTTCTACATCAGTCCCTTCAACAAGCGGAAAAAAGCTCGGCAAAACTATGATTTCTTTGCCTCGCCACTTTCCCACAAGAAAGCATTTGTAAATTTCTGCTTTAACTCCCTCGCGGATTGTTATTGCAGGGTGCTTATGCCCAAGGATTATCCTTTTCACGCTCTTGTCAAGGCATTCTTTGAATATTTTATTGCCATGAATAAAGCAGTTTTCTCCAGAAACATAAAAATCTTTCACTTCCAGCCCCTTTATATCTGCAATCGGCTTGAGTACTTTGTCATGATTCCCTTTAATTAAGGTAATTTTCTCACACTTCTCAGCAACAAAATCTAAAAAATCCAAGACTTTTGTCCATTCTTGGCTTGTGATATCTCCAAATTTGTGCTTCAAGTCCCCAAGAATAATAATTTCTTTAATTTCTTCAGTCCTTGCAAATATTTTCTTCATTTCATCTTTCATAATCCCATATTGCGCCCGAGGCAAAAACACTCCTCTCTCACTTAAGGCATCTTCAAACCCAATATGCAAGTCAGCAACAGCTAAAATTTTCTGTTTTGGCAGAAAAATTGCCTTTCCAATGAACTCAAAATCTTTCTTTCCCATATTTTAGCCAAAAAAACAGGCTTTTTATTAATTTCGGAGAAATTAGACCGCAACCTTAAGGTTGCAGACAGTTGTTGAACAACTGTCAGATTTCTCCGAGATCCAAAAGTCCTCACAAACCAAACCCCTCAGGGTTTGGTAATACACAAGGACTTTTTGATATCTTTTTAACGTTTTTCATAGAGTTCTTTCAGTGCCTTTTTATCTTTGCCCTTTTGATTTTTAATCAAACAGCTCGCTTAAGCTTTCTCCTTCACTAATCCTGCTTATTGCTTCTGCAAATAGCTTGGCAAAAGATATTACTTCAATTTTTCCGCTTTTTCTGACTTCAGGCAGAACAACGCTGTCTCCGACAACAACCAAATCCAGGCATTTTGTAATCTTATCAATTCCTTCTGTAAAAATCCCGTGTGCAGCATAAGCCCCAACTCTTTTCGCCCCTCTTTCTCTTGCAGCAGCGCTTGCTCTTACAAGCGTCCCTCCTGAATCAATGATATCATCTACAACTAATACATTACATCCAGCAACATCTCCAACAATCTCTAAATTCTTCACTTCTCCTGATTCTTTTCTTCTTTTTGAGCCATACACCGCTCTCTCAGTCCCAACTCTTTTCGCAAACGCCTCTGCTCTGTCAACTCCGCCAGCATCCGGGCTCATAACAACCAAGTTTTCAAGAAATTCTGGGTGCTTTTCTTTTAAGTATGTCACGGCAGTCGCGAAACTATAAAGATTATCAAGCGGAATATGATAAGCATTCTGGATTGCAGGGTTATGCACATCTAATGTTAATACCCTGTCTGCATATTTTTCTATCATTCCTGCAACAACTTGCGTGCTTATCGGCACTCTGCTTTCATCTTTTCTGTCCTGCCTCGAGAACCTTAAATAAGGAAGAACAGCAGTTATCTCCTGCGCAGACGAATTTTGCATTGTCTCGAGCATTAATGCCAATTCAAGAAACCAGTCAGCAGGCTTTTTTGTTGAATCGTGTATAAAAAAGCAGTTTTTTCTTCTTAAATTATCTTTAATTCTTGGCTTTATTTCCCCATCTCTAAACCTTTTTACATTCTCTTCATTCAGCTCATACTTTTTACCGCCCATTTCCACCAGTAGCCTATGCACCTCTTTGGCAAAATCCCATGCATTGCCCTTAGGGTCAGCAATAATCGAGCATTTATATTCACCCATGCCAAAAATACAAATTCTTGGTTTAAAAAGAAATATGTCCTGAAAGATATCTTTCCTGCCTCACTTTTTCTCGTATATTCTCTATTGCATAAATCTTTATAAAAATCTCTTGTTTTCCTGTAAAATGCCAGATGAAACTCCAGAAGACAAAGCAAAAAACCGGAGTTTTGCTTATGAATTTTGCAATCAAGCAGGTTTGCCTGATGAAAGAGCCATTCTTTCAGCACTGGAAAAAGCAGCATGTGATTCAGGTGTTATTGCTTCAGAATTATTTGACTCTATCCGCAAAAATCTTTCATGTATTGGCGCGCTTTTGACATGTCAAAAATGCTCTTTGTTATAGGCATTTTTGAGCATGCTCAAGAACCCAAGCACATTATGTGTTTTAGCACAGGGTTCTTGACAAGCAACAGCATTCCAATTTCTCCTGGATTAAGAATGACTTTTTCTGTATTGCATAAAGTTTTAGAGCAGTATCGCTCTCAAATTGAAGTAGTCTTTTCAGGCAGAGCTTCTGAAATCAAGCAGTTTAAAGATGAGGTTTACCCACCACCAACTTTATAATCACGTCGCCAGAATAAACTTCCTTGCAATTTCCCTGTAGTCTGTTACTCTTTCTTCTGTCAGAACATGATTTCTTAGATAATTTTCAGCCTCGCTTTTGTCTTTAAACCCTATTTTCAGCATTTTCCTGCCAGCTTGTCCATATCCTTCAAGCTTTCCTGTGCCATGCCCGATTTGCAGGAACCTGTCAGCGCTTAAATTAGAAATCCCGACAACAAATAATCCCTTTTCTCCTGCTTCAATTAATGCAGCCTCCAGCCCTTTCACAACTCTTTCATCATTATTAACAATTTCATCCACTCCTTCGCATTTCAAGGCTGCAATTAAGTTCACGAAAAACCATGCATAATTTGGTAGAGTTCTTGAGCTTGGCATTTTAATTAAAAATTTCCCTGATATCTAAGCATTATTTCACAAAACTAGCTATTTTTCCCGCTTCCTTCATTTCACTCGCTCGCTTCGCTCGCTGATGCTCGCCTTCGGCTCGCTCGTTCCACTTTTCCTTATATCATTTTATTAGTCGCTACTTATAAGTGGATATAAATAAAAACATTTATAAATCTGAACTGCCCGCTTATTTTATGGGGCTAATAAAAAAAATGGCTGAAGGATTAACTGCGATCGTTGCAGCAGCAAGTATAGGATGCAGCGCAGTTAAAGTTCCTGAATACCTATCTGCTCAGCCAGCAAGCCAAAAAACAGCCAGCATAGAGCAACAAGCAGAAGAGCAAAAGCTTCTTGCACTAAAAGACGAAAGCGGAGAGCCCTTATTTACATCAGCCTATGATATTACAAGATTTAAGGAAAACGGCGCTTCTTTAGAAGACTTGGATAAAATTTCTTCTCTTAAAGAAAAAAAAGGCAAAAATATATTTTCTATGAAAGCCGCAAAAACTCTTTGTTACTTTGGAATTCCTTCAGATTATATAGAAAATCTTGTTTTGGTTAGAAATTCTAAAGGAAATCCTATATTTACAAGGGAAATTCCAATCTTATCATTTAGGCAGGAAGGCGGAACACCTGAAGAAGCAGAATATTTCGCTAAGCAGCTTGAAAAGAATCCGGATGCAATATTATTCCTTGAGCATGATATCATTAACTGTAAAAGAACATTTGGCTCTGTCGGAAATCTTGAAAAAATTTTAGCAATTAAGGGCTCAAACGGCAGAAATATCTTTTCAGAAGAGATTATTTTTAAGGTTATAAAGTCCGCTAAACCTCTTACTCCAGAATATGCACAAGCTCTTGCTTTGGTTACTGATGAAAATAAAAATCCAAGGTTTGCAGTGGAAGAGATTTTATTCTATAATAATCTCGGAATAACTTCTGATGAAATAACATCTGCATTAAGAAAAGGCGAAAACATAGTTTCTTTTACAGACACAAGCAAGCCCAACGCCCTCGTAGTTTTCCCGGTATCAGACTGGAATGGTACATTTTTAACTCTTACCTCAGGGCCACAACACACGCCATTAGGGGTTATAAGTGATATCAAAAAGTTTTATGATGTTCAAGTTATTATCGCCGGAACAGAGCAGGAAGTTTATAAGTCACTTGCCTCAACCCCGAATATAGATCTCTTAATCTTAGGAGGTCACGGCAAAAAAACAGCCCTGTTGCTCAGTAAAGAAAAAGGAGAGAAAGGAGAAATAGACACCTCTGATAATGAAATGAGAGATTATCTATCTCATCTCAGCCCGAACGCAAAGATAATTTTGAATTCATGTTCAACAGGCGAAGGTGGAGAAAATACAGACAATCTTGCAAATTTTATAGCAGGAATGGCGCCTGGCAGAGAAGTTTATGCCCCCAAAACCCCTTCATATTTATACAAAATGAATTTAGAGCAAGAAGTTAGTGTCTCTTTTATGGGAGATAAATGCAAGGATGTTACTTACAAAACATCATATAAAGAAGAGAAGCCGCAAGCTAAGCAGGCAGCAAGTTTGCCTGAAGTAATAGAAATAGATTTAAGCGGCAGAAATCCCAACCCAGAAACAATCGAAGTCAACCTTGGCACCAGAAACTGACTATTTTTTCCCGCACTTTTCCCTCAGCGCTTTGTAAACTCTCTTCAAAAACTCAATCTTGCTCTCAATTCTTATGTAATCCTGGTGCGACTGGCTTATTAAGTTCAGTGAAAACGGGCTTGGCAAGTCTGTCTGAACATATTTTACCTTAATTTTCTCATCTTTAATCAAGTCTATAACCTTTTTCGCATTCTCAATGTCCATAACATCTTCAAGCACCTCTCGTTTCGCCTCTTTTAATATCGGAAACTCCCCGCTTATTCTCTTCACAGAGCACAATAAAATCCCAGAACTCACCTGTTGCCTTCCCACGCTTTTTGTCCTTCCTTTATAATTCCTCAATATCATCAATGCCCTTGTAGCGCAATGCCTGAACCTTCTTTTCAGGATTTCGGTTTTCTCAATAGCCTCTTTCAAAATCTCCTCGATATTTCCAGAATTCATGAATTTTATTGCTTTTTCTATCTTGTTTTTGTCTATTTTCTCCCCGCAAAGCAGAAACCCGTTGTCATTTATGCCTATTTCAACATCTCTTGCTCCCTGCCTTCCTGTTAAAAACCCCAAAGCCCTTGACAAAGCATCATTTACCCTTCTTCCATAAAGCGTATGGAACAAAAACCAGTTTTTCTCGCCTTTATAATTCTCAATAATTATCTCTTTTAGGGATGGAATTCCAATATAATCATGCTGTATTTGCATATATTCAAAAATCTCGTTTGCAACCCTGTCAGAAACATGCATCCAGTCCTGAATAAACCCTTTTATTTCTCCTTCAGGCTTGCCTGCTTTCAGCTTTTCTTTGACAAGCTCTCTGAACCTTGAAATTTCAAGCGCCAAGTCAAACGAAAGAGGCAGCATCTCAGAAAACCACGACGGAATTGTAGGCGGCCTTCTCACACTCGCGCTTACATAAATATTCATTCCTCTTGCATACAAAAACCCGTATTTTTCCCCCCCAAGCACAAAAACATCTCCTGGCTTAATCCTCTCAACAAACGCCTCATCAACCATCCCAACTTTATGCCCTTTTCCCTCGCCTCCTGCTATAACCACATTTACAAACGCCTCTTCAGGAATAGTTCCTACATTTGTCATAAAAATAACCCTTGCAAGCTTTCCTTTTTTTCCAATCTGCCTTGTTTTCTCATCATACCAGATTTTTCCATAAACATTTCTTGCCTCAAGCGCATAATCTCCTCTTAAGTAACTTAGAACAGAAAGAAAATCCTCCCTGCTCAAATTCTTATAGCAGTAGCTTTTTTTCACAAGCTCAAGCATTTCATCAATGTCCCATACTTTATATATCGCTAAAAAATAAATCATCTGGCTCAAAACATCAAGGCAGTTCTTCGGAATTTGTATTTTGTCAATTTTCCTCTCTAAAATCTCTTTTTTCATCACACTGCATTCTATCAAGTCATCCCTGTCAAGCACAAGAAACCTTCCTTTTGCTGTTTCATTCAGCCTATGCCCTGCCCTGCCGCATCTCTGTATGCTTCTTGCCACTGATTTTGGCGAGCCAAGCATTATAACCAAGTCAATATATCCAATATCTATGCCAAGTTCTAACGAAGTGCTTGTTACAACCACTTTTAACTCTCCTTTCCTAAGCCTTTCTTCAATATTATGCCTTAACTCCTTGCCAAGCGAAGAGTGGTGCGCTCCAATATTCTCAAAATATTTTGTCGGAAACATCTCTTTTAAATGATGCACAACCCTTTCTGTCGCGCTTCTTGTGTTTGTAAATATCAAAGTTGTCTTATGCTCCTGTATAAGCTTGTCAATCAAGCCGTAAAGAGACGAGTGCATTTCTGCTCCGTCTGTTTCAACAAGGTTTTCAACAGGGCTTAGCACTTCAATATCAAGTTTTTTATCAAAATTAACATCAGCAATCAGGCATTCTTCCAAGCCTCCTGCTAAAAATTTTGCCATTTCTTCAAGAGGCGAGATAGTTGCAGACAGCCCTATTCTCGCAGGAGTTATGCTGCTTATTTTTTCAAGCAATTCCAGGCTTAAAGAAAGGTGAACCCCTCTTTTATTTGCCAAAGCATGCAGTTCATCAACAATAACAAACTCGACTGCCTTAAGATACTCTATAAATTTGCGTGTAGTTAAAAGAATTGACAATGTTTCTGGCGTGCTTATAATAATATGAGGGCATTGCTTTAACATTCTTTGTCGTTCATTAACAGAAGTATCTCCTGTCCTCACTCCTATTCTAATTCCAAATTTCTTTCCAGCCAGTTTTTCCATTTCCTCTAATGGCTGTTTTAGGTTAACTTCTATGTCTCGCGTAAGGGCTTTAAGTGGTGAAATATATACTGCATAAACTTTATTTTCTAATTCTCCTTTCTCTGAAAGGCCTATTAGATAACTAAGAATTGAGGCAAATGCCGAGAGCGTTTTTCCGGATCCTGTTGGGGATGATATTAATATATTTCTTCTTCCATGAATAGGCACTAAAGAATACTTTTGAGACTCTGTAAATGAGCCAAATTTTTGCTTAAACCATTTTGATACTATTAAGTGTAATGAACTATGAATTTCTTGTTCTATATTTGGTTTTTCTATAAATGTTACTTTTGTCATTTGAGGGTATGAGAATTTATTTCTTTAGCCACTTTTTCTGCCCACCCCTCATTAAAATTAGTAAAAATAGGAACTACTGCAGGCCCAACCAGATTGCAAGTGTCTCTTACCCAACCATGTTCTTTCCATTCTTGATGCAATACAACAAAGAATTTATTAGTTAAGTTTCTTTGAACTCTCAGAAAACCCTCACATAGCCTTGCATTAATATGGACTCCTTCACCGTGAGCATTGTTCTTTTCTTTTTTTATTTTTACGGGCATTATTTTGGTAATCTCTATTTGGCTCTTAATATCTGGAAGTAAAATATCTGCTTCTCTTTTGCCCATCTCAGGGATTCCTATTTTTAGCCCCTCTTTTGTAAGCGCCAGAGCCAATTCACGTTCATATTTATCAAAAAAGAATTGGGATAAATCTAAATTAAACTCTTTATAAGAAATAAATGCTTTGAATGATATAGCTCTCCGATTTTTTTTAAACAATTCTGTTTCTTCATCATTGAGAAATTCCTTAGATATCTGGACATAAGTTAGAGGATGACCTTTCGGATTTTTATAAAGTTTTAGTTCCTTTCCTTCAGAATCTTTAACAATAAAAAAATCATTGCCCTTTCTGCAAAGAGATATTTTGGTTTTTTCATTAGCAATTTTTTCTAGAATCCTATTTCTTATATTAAATCTGTACCAGATGCCATTCTTTTGTCGAAAACAAGAGATATGACATCCTAATTTTATTAAATCTGAGCTCGGGATATTTAATCCTATTTTTGGTTCTATGCAATTTAATCTATTATTATAACTCCTCAACTCTTTCTCGGAAATAAAGTCTTTAAGAATTATAGTTACTGGTTTTTGTTTCCTTAAGTTGATTAGTTTTTCTTTTAAGTTCTTTGAAATCAATTTAGTAATAAACATCACAGCCAGGGGATGCCCTTCTTTTTCTCGTTCAATACATATTCTATGAAAGTTTCCATTAGAAAGCTCTATGGAATCTTTTAAAAATTTTATATCAACAAAATTAATCTTATTAGAAAGAAGGTAACGGGCAAATGGCGAGCAATATACACTAAGAATTATCTTATTTTTTTTATTTATTCTTAATCCACCATTTATTTTTATTTCCATAGTATACATAAACTGATTACATTTAAATATTTTTGTATAACAAGTATATGGGTATCTCTTTAAATCTCGAGAAAAACCATTCTTTCACAAGCGGGTTCATGGCTTCCAGTATTTCTTCTTTTTTCCTTTCCCCCGCCTTTTAAAATCATCTTTCTCTTAAAATCATCCTAATTATATGTTCTAAGAATCCATTCTTACAGGTTCGCTTTCTCTTTCATGCACTTCAGCATCTTCTTCTATTACATAGCCATACCTTTTAGGGTCTTCTTCAGTCCAACTATAAACAATTTTTCTATGCCCGCCATCTTTATTATGGCTGCATTGTTTTTGCAGTTTTTTTGCCCATTCTACTGCTTTATCATATAATGAAATCTCAGCGCTTGCAGGATTATGCACTATGCCTATAAGCTTATCTCTTTCACCGTCATGTAACTCCCATAATAAAAAATGTTCTTCATATTTTGTTGCATGAAATGTCCTGCTTTTCCACATCCCGCCATCATAGCCACAAACAAAAAAATCAAGGCTATCATGATTACCACCAAAAAACCCTGTCAATTTAGGCTCATAAGCATGGTTTATTTCTATTTTTTCTCTGTCTGGTTCTTCTGGGCTGCCCGGCATCTTTCTGCTTAATTAACTCGGTTTATAATTATTTATATTCCTTAAGATATATAAACCCCAATACCGAATAACTCTCATGCGACTAAGCCAGGAAAAACGCGATAAAATCTCAGAGCAGGTGCTTTCTTACCTTTATCATAATTTCCCAAGCCAAAAATTTACAGTTGAAATTAGCCGAGAGCTTGCCAGGGACGAGGAATTCATCAAGTCTTTAATGCTTGACTTGAAGAAAAAAGGGCTTGTCATTGACATAAGAAAAAACCCGCAGGGAATTGATTACTCAAGAAGAATCCGCTGGAGATTGTCAAATAATGCTTATTCTGCGTATAAGCAGCTTTAATTCTTGTCAAAAACAGGCTTATTCTCCCGAAGCTATTTCCTCTAACTTGCTTGAAGAAACCGCGATTTCAGTGCTCCAGCTGTGCCTTCCGCGGTAATTATCAGGAGTGTGTATATGCAAAATAGCAGTATTGCCGGTAATAGGGTTTAACTCAAAAACAACATTGTTAGCAGGGATAGTTTCATTATAGCCAAGAGCCCGCGCCATTTTAATGCCCTCTTTAGGCTCAAGAAAGCCGTCTTCATTTGAATCATATTTCTTCATTACTCTTTCGCAAACAGGCTTTAATCTGCCCTGTGTAAAAGCACTATAAAACCCGGGGACTGCTATTAACAACGCTGCAGGCAACGGCAGTGCAAGAGCAATAATTAATGATTTATATTTCTCTCTCATCTTTTTCTTTATCAAGCCCTGTTTTTATAGATTATTGTATTAAAGAACAATTATTCCTGTATACTTATTGCTTCAAGCCCATTAAGAGGCAATTCTACAATCCCTGTCCAGAAGAGTTTATCTCCTTGTTGAGTCTGCTGTGAAGTTGCCGGCACATATATGCTTAAAACTCGTTTTCCATCTTGATTCTTTATTTCAAATTCAGTCCTGTCTTGAGGTAATTCCCCTTTATATCCCAGACTTCTTGCCATTTCCAAGCCCTTATTATAATCAAGCCTTCCTGAAGCATATTCTACAGCCTGCCTTGTATTTGTTTGTGGCTGTCTTGAATTAATTGTTAGCCAATCAATTCCAATAACTGCAGATGCCGCCAATGCTAACCCGCCAAATAGCATCTTCCAGTCTCGTTGAGAAATTTTAACCTCTTCCTGAGAAAATTCATTTATCATTAATCTTTTTATTGCCAAGCCTTTTTATACTTTTGTATATTTCTAAACATATAAATTTGGTTGCATAAATCTTTATAAAAAACCTTTTTCTTAGTTAGTTATGGAAGAAGAGGCGATAAAAAATGCGTTTCAAAAAGTCAAGAGCGACTTTCAATTCTTGCTTTTAGAACTAAATTCAATTAAAGCTGAAGTCTCATTAATGAGGCAAGACCTTTTAGACCTAAAACAAACTCAAATGATTCAGCCAACTCAGCCCATAAATCTCTCACCACAGATACCAACACAAAATCAAGAAAATCCAACAATTCCAACACATAATCCAACACAAAATACCATTCCAACAGATGAATGGCCTTATTATGCCTTAAAACCATCATTTATGCAGGTTTCCACAGGAAATGAAGGGGTTCCAACAGACAGACAGACAAACAGACAGACAGACAACAGACACATCTTTCGAACAAGTTCCAACACAAAACAAGACAAGCAAGATAAAGATATTCCAATAAATCATCTTGAAAAAGCCAAAGAAATCCTAGATTCTTTAGACAGCCTGAAAAAAGAAGTTCGTATTAAATTTAAAAAACTTACAGAACAAGAAATGCATATCTTCTCTTTGCTTTATCAACTTGACGACGAAGGCGAGCTTGTTGACTATCCTGTTCTTGCTCAAAAAACCGGCCTTTCAGAAAGCTCTATCCGCGATTACGTCCGAAAAATTTCATTAAAAGGCATCCCCGTGCAAAAAGAAAAACTAAATAATAAACGCGTCTTGCTTCATATTTCTCAAGATCTTAAAAAAATAGCTACTTTAGACACAATCTTAAAGCTAAGAGACCTCTGATTTTCAAATAATCTCAAATTTTTTCCATCGATAAAAAAGCAAAAAATAATTGACAATAAAGAAATTCGTTGAAACGAAAATATATTTCTATCTATATTTTAAAGCCTTTCTTAGCTATTCTAAAACTCTTTTTTAAGTTCGCTTTAACAGCATTTACAATCGTCTTCGTCCTTATCTTCAGGTTTTTTTACCATTTTATATAATCCTCATTTTTACCGATAGTTTTAGTTTTTTTCTTCTCTCTCTAACTTTTCCTTTTTACTTTTCTCTCTTTTTTAATCTTTTCTAAATTTCTTATCATTCTTAACTCTCACTTTTACGTTTTTTAATAGCTTATCCCGAACTTCATCAGGTATATATACTCTCTTTTTCCCATTTTTTTCAATATGTTCTTCTATCAAGCCCTCACTCTTCTGTTTTATTGTATTTATCTGGCCTCTTATTGTGGCTCTGCTTTTTCCCATCATTGCAGCTAGATCATCATAACTCAACTTTAAATCAGAGTTTAGCAAAACATAAAGTATTGCTCTTTCCATTACTGAAAAATTTGATAAATCACCTGTTTGAACAGGTGTTTGAACAGGTGTTTGAACAGCTTCAACAGCTGTTTGTTTAGCCGAAACACGTGTTTGTGCCTTAAACAGCTGTTTAAACAGCTCCGGCTCGTTCAAAGAAACAGCATTTTTCAACTCGTTTCTCAATTCAGCCACCTCTTTCTTCACATCTTTGAATTCTTCTTTTAACGAGGATAAAGTATCAGAATGGCCGGAATCTTGCTTATGCAGGTGTTTAATCCACTCTCCAATCTTTTCAATATCCTGTTTGACAGCGGAAAAACTGCTAGAAACCTCGCTCTTAAGCTTTTCAACTTCTTTTCCCTTACCAAAAAGCCACCCAAACATAACCATACATAACCAAAGGTGTTTATAAATATTTCCTTTAAACCTCATTTTTCAATGTTCCGTCGGTAAAAAACCCCTGAAAATATCAAAAAAGAAGGGTGTTTATGCATTTAAACACCTGTTTAAAATTTTGTTTTCAAAACAAACAGCTGTTTAAACAGCCTTAAACAGCTGTTTATCGTCGATAAGGCTTAGAAGCCTAAAAATCCGCCAAAAACAGCCCCCAAACAGCCCCAAACAAAAAAAACCTTAAAAATCCGGAATAAAATCAAATCTTTTTATCAAAAACCTAAAATTCTAGCATGTTAAAAATTCCTGATGCCTTAACCCCAAAATCCAAAAAACTTCATTTTAAGCCCTCTTAACACGCGCTCAACTTTAAGCCTTATTTCCCAACCCCTTTTCTTTACAAAATTTTAAATTTTATTGTTTAATCAATTTACCAAACTTTTTTCTTTTTTGCCTGCTTATCATTTGCAATTTTAATTCTTTAAACTAACAGCTTTAGCTCAAAAAATTTACAAATGTTTTAATTAATTTTTTTAACATTCTTTTATAATGTCAAAAAAATAAACCCCCGCCTCATCAAAAATCTCTGATTTTTGAATGTGCTCAGAAATTCACAAAATTGACAGAATTTCTGACATTAAGCAGCAGATAGGTGTTAGCAATCGCCTATTTTTCTAAACCAAAGAAAACCTCTAAGGTTTTCCGGATCCCAAAATCCTAAGTATTTTTAGGGCATGTCAAAAATTTACAATTTTTGAGCACTATCAGAAGTTAATCATTTCTGAAGTCCAGAACCAAGAAAATCCTTCCTTATGAGTTTGGATTTTCTGGTCCAGAAAAACCCTAAAAGTTTTTCTTGGAGTCCAAACAAACCGCCTTTTTTAATGTGCAGTAATGCCTAAGGGCTTCTTGATTTATGGACTTTCAAGCCCTTAAACAAAAATCTCGGCTTAGGGAAACATTTAAAAATTGCTTTCTCTTACTATAAATTAACAATTAAACGAAAGGAGGTGTTAAAATGGCAAAAATAACTGCATGGCTTGTTACACTAGTCGGTGCATTGCTTGTATTAGGCCAATTGGTTCCAGCATTGAATATGGATCAAGCATGGGTTCAATGGGTAATTGCTCTCGCAGTACTTGTAATTGGTGTTGGCAAGCTCATGAGAAACTACAAAGTTGGCGGGAAGAAAAGATAAGCCATTTAATTTTTATTTTTATTTTTTAATTAAATCAAAAGGAGGTGTTAAAATGGCAAAAATAACTGCATGGCTTATAACCGTAATAGGAGTTCTTTGGGTACTGCCTTTATTAGGAGTAGACATAGGAGCACAGATTACTAACTGGTTGATAGGACTTTCGTTTTTAGTTATAGGAGTAACCAAGATTGCAAGAAACTACGGCTACATGGGTGCAAAAAAAAGATAAAGTTCTATTTTTCTTTTTTTATTTTTTAATGTATAACTAAATTTTAGATTTTCATAGTTTTGATTATGTTCTCCCAATTCAAAAAAGAGCTCAAAAAACAGGCCAGAATGGCCTTGACAGCAGCAATTGGCTTTATTATTGCTTTCTCCTGGCGCGATTATATCATGTCTTTAACAAGCGGCTGGCTCTCCAGTTACAAGTACCTTGCCGAAGATATTGCCCTTTTCTCAGCAGTTTTCCTCACATTTGTAGGTGTTTTCCTCATCCTTATCAGCTCAAAGCTTCTCGAAGGCAAATAGCCCAAATAATGCATAAGAGCATATAAATAATTAAAAACCTCAAAAAGTTAGGCAGAACATGCCAGACAAAACACCTCAAAGAACAGCAGCTGATGATTTGGCGTCTGTATTCAAGGAAAAGGTTTATCGTTTTAGACACGGCTCTCTATTTAAGCGAGGGGGGAGGGGCAGGGCAGGAAGAGCTTTAATTACTGGGATTCATGAAGGAGATGCACTTATTTTCTCACATGATGCAATTTTGGGAGGGTCATATGTTGCATCTGCCCGCAATTTATCAAACGAAACACAATTATATCTTATTAATTGTTTTGATACATCTGCTTTTTCTTATGAACTCAAGTCTCATGAACTTAGGCATGTACATCTTCAGTGTTGTATAAAAATAGATTTCAGAGATTTAACAATAGATGAAGCAGAAAATCTTGCTTATTTTGAATTAGAACAATCAAGGTCCAAAGAAAGCCAGCTTGCCCAAGATTGTGCATCAGTTCGAGCAAGAAGGAATTCTGTTCCTTTAGGTGGTCCTAATGATGATATTCAAGTAGTATCACTTGCTCACCCTGAAGATTAATAATCAAAACCCCTCGCTAAAACTTTCAATCATGTCAAAAATCTTGCATTTTTGAGCATTCTAAAAACTGCAGAAAGTTTTTAGCAAAAACCCAAAGTTTTAGCATGCAAAATCAATATATATTATCATATAAATAATTAAAAACCCCCACGGATTTAATAAAAAATGCCAGAGCCAATATTTTGTGAACATCAGACATATGCAACAGGAGATTCTGAAAATGCTTATGCTTGCAGCCCTGATAATCCTGAAGCAAGATTGTTTTGTACAGCCCACTTGTGTGAAGGCCTTGCTTTTCCATGCCCTGATAAGCCAGAAGAAATTTTTTTGGAAAATGGACATTCAAGGATAGCTCATATAGAAAATAACAAAAGAGTAGGATTTTGTGAGGATTTTGAGCCACCAAGAGTCAGAGCAAGTGAAGCCAAACCCCACGATTTAGCAGCCAAAGTATCAAGCTAAAACCTTTAATCAAAACCTTAAAGTTTTAGCATGTGTAAGAATGTGTGAAATTAGTCAAAAATTAACCTCTGCAAATCTTTAAATACCTAAAATAAATAAAAAAACATGGAAATAGCACAAAATACATTAGGATATTATATTTTAAATGGCGGATTAAAAGGAAGAAATTTTATAGATTTATTTATCCCCTCGTATAAGGTATGTCTAAGATTGCCTTGTAACATTTATGAAGTCTTTAAACTAACCCCTCATGGAAACTGTGATAGCATAGACGCAGAGATAAAATATTTGAACGGAAATGAAGCAAGAATAAGTTTAGATAAGCATTATTATGATCCTGAAGCAACTCCTGAAGAAATTCAGCAATTCAGAGAAGCAGAAGCCAAATCAAGCGATTTAGCAGCCAAAGTATCAGGCTAAAACTTTTAATCAAAACCCCAAAGTTTTAGCATTAGCATAAAACCCATAAGAAGTTCTTATTAATTCATTAAAAATCAAGAAAAATGCTTAAATTTGTTTCTATTCACAAATTCTAACGCAAAATTTATATACTTCTTCCAATAAGGTTATAATATCGTTGCAGGAAGGGAACCCTTACAAGAAAAAAATACCCTTAGTATACAGCTAATATTTAAAAAAGAGGGCAAAAATGAATAAAATTGAATCAAACAAAAAACCAAAAGTTGCAATTTATGTCAGAGTTTCAACAGAAGAGCAAGCTAAAGAGGGATTAAGTGTTGATGCCCAAATAGACAAATGTGAAGCATTTTGTCACGCAAGAGAATGGGATATTTTCAAAGTTTATAGGGATGCTGGTTTCTCTGCAGGTAGCTTAGATAGGCCTGCGCTTGAACTTCTATTACGAGATGCGAATGAAAAGAAATTTGATATAATCTTAGTCTATAAAATAGATAGATTTTCAAGAAAGCTGAAAGATTTAATTATGGTTCTAGAAGATCTGAAAGAGAAGAGTATTAATTTTACTTCTGTCACAGAGCAGATAGATACTACTTCTGCTATGGGAGAGGCTTTCTTTCAGATTATTGGGGTGTTTGCGCAACTTGAAAGGGGAATGGTAAAAGAAAGAGTAGAAATGGCATTTGACCGCAAGATACAATTAGGAGATTCCCTTTCTAGAGCACCGTTTGGTTATACTTATCAAAATAAAAAGCTTGTAAAAGACTCACAAAATGCTAAAAAGGTTAAAGAAATCTTTGAAATGTGGGTAGCCGGTGTGAGTTATAAAGAAATAGCATTAAAATTCAATCTCTCAGTTTCTACATTATATCAAATAATAAGAAACCCCGTATATTTTGGGAAAGTAAAATATAAAGACTCTTTATACAAAGGGAATCATCCTCCTTTAGTGGATGAAGAACTTTTTAATAAAGCAAACAACAAAAACAAACAGGAAAATGAATTCACTGCCAATTAATATAAAAGCTAAAATATTTGAAAGGGACCACTTTGCCTGCCAAAAATGTGGCTTTCAAGATAAAAGTTCTAAGCAGCTAGAAATCCACCACATCAAACCAAAAGTATTGGAAGGAAATAATGACATTTCAAATCTTGTAACACTTTGCACAATTTGCCATCATTTTGCTCCAGACTCAGAAGACTTATTTAGGGAGTATATTCAAGAAAAAGTGGACTGGAAAATTTTAGAAACTTTTAGAAAATCAAAATTTTCTATCTCGGACAGAACAAAGTTTGGGATGGAAAGGAAAGCAAAAGAAGGGGGATTTATTACTAAGGCCCCAACAGGTTATAAATTATTTAATAAAGAGCTTATACCTGATAAAGAAGAATCAGACTTAGTTAAATCAATATTTGAAGATTTTTTAAATAACTCTATTAGCTTAACTCAATTAGCCAAGAAATATGGATTTACTACTTCTGGCATAAAAAAACTTCTTCAAAATAAAACTTATTTAGGGATAACAAAGTTTGCAGAAAAAGAAAATCAAGGCACTCATAAACCCATTATTAATAAATCGCTTTTTGAACAAGTACAAGCGAAGCTTTCTAATGTCAGAAAAATAAACTACAGCCTCATCAAAAATCTCTGATTTTTGAATGTGCTCAGAAATGCACAATATCAACAGCATTTCTGACATTAGGCTGTAGACAGTTGTAAAACAGCTGTCAGATTTTTCTGAGCCAAAGAAAACCTCAAAGGTTTTCTGGGCCCCAAAATTCAGAGAATTTTTAGGGCATCCAAAACCAAGAAAATCCTTATGAGTTTGGATTTTCTGGTCCAGAAAAACTCTAAAAGTTTTTCTTGGAGTCCCGAACAAACCTCGGCTTTTAAGCCGAGGTATACACAAGGACTTTTTGATTTTATCCAAAGGAAAAAATTGGGATATCCTTCTTGAAAAATTTAAACAACAAAAAAGGCAGGAATTAAAAAAAGTCAAAAGCCCGATTGACAGCTTATAAAATAAATTTATAGTAACTTTTAAATAGCACCCTTTTTACTATAACTTAATTTTTAAAATTAGAATGGAGAAGTATAATACACCCGGCGAGATATGTAACAAGCCCACTATGGAATATGGACATTCTCAAAGCAAATCTGAGCCAGAAAACACAAGGTCTTCAAGCTTCCCAACATTAAGGGAGAAAATTGGGCTTGGAACGCAAGTTGCTGGATTGGCAGGCTTGTTAGGAAGTGCGGCATTATCTTTCTATCAAGGATTAACTACGTCTCATAATCCCAAAGAACTTCCGTTCTATTTGATTATGGCGAGTTTAGCCACAGTCTTTTTAGGAAGCTTTGTTAAAGGATTTCAAAAGCCCAAAGATCAAGAATAAAAGTTAGGCAAACCCAACTTTTCTATTTTTGATATGCTATTTTATATAATGATTCTTCTAACTTTTCTGTAATATGTAACGTCTATATGCTCTTTGTGTCGTTTAAAAGAATAGGCATCAGCATTTTCGGGTGCCAGCTCTTTTATTGTTCTCTTTACTTCATCCCAGTCCGCGTCTTGGCTTATTTTAATATCACTTAACAATCCAACTTCGTTTGCTATTACTCTTTTCCCTCCGAGATACAATCTTCCCTGAAAATTTACAATTATTTCTATAAGATCCGCCATTTTCTCTTCAAACAATAAATAATCCTTTGGGCAGATTTTTGTATCATTTTTTAGTCCTCTCTTCCAAAAAGCTCTTTAGCTGCAGGTATATAATCCTTAAAACTAGCTAGCTTTGGAATCACTCTGCTTGCCCCCAGTCTTTTAGCCTCTTCCACTTTATCAGGCCCTGCCTCTGTTAAAACAATAACCGCCAGGCCTTTTTCCTTGAGCATTCTTATCAAATCTAGCCCTTCTTTATCCCCGCTCGCGCAATTCCTTCTTAAAGGCAGCCTTAAACTTCCCATAAAAACTCCCCGGTACTTTTCTGAACTTACTGCTCTTTCCGCATCTTCTGCCGTATAAACTATGTCTAATTCAAACCCCCCCTCACTCTGTAGAAAAGATGGAACCAAGTCAATTTCATCAGGATCTCCCACATACAAAACTTTCTTCGTCATTTTTTATATGTCTTTATAGTCTCTTCTACTTTTAAACTTTTCTCTTAGTAACTATAAAGTTAATACACCAAAAGTTTTTGTACTTCTTATTCTTTCAAAAAACAATGTCTGGCAACGCAAAAATGCAAAGACATCAAAAATTCTTGATCCTAACAAGAATCCAATTGAATTTTTTCTCCTTATCTTAATGCCGGTACAGAAATCCCTATTTTAAACCAGACATAAACAAGAAAACCCGCGCTTAAAACAAGAAAAATCAAGCCAAAAACTTTGTGCAGTTTTTTTTCTTCTGCTATCAAGTCCCATGCGAGAGTCAAAGAAATCAGCAAAGGGATATATGGCATTATTAAAATTAAGTATGGAAGAAAAAAAAGCATGCTTAACCCTCCCTCGACTCTTGGCGCAAGCTGTACAAAACCCAATGCAAGAAAACCCATAATAAGAAGCATAAAATAAACTAGGTACTTAAATCCCGCTTCTGTTTGATAAATTATTTTCATCTCAGCCTCTTTTGCCTTTTAATATATATGTTTGAGTATATATAAACTTTTTTCCTGCAGCCCTTTTATTTGTTTCTTCTTACTTTTTTATGTCAGAAATGTGGTTATGTCAAAAACCTGCGGGCTAAATCCTTTAGTGTGTTTGGGTTTTTGAGCATGTCAGAATCGTTAGATTCTGAGCACTCTCAGGAATTCACATTCCTGAAGCATTCAGAAATTTCATTTCTGATGAAACCGTACCTTTTAATGTGCGGTAACACACAAGGACTTCTTGATGTTATTATGATTGTTGTACCTTCTTAAAAACTAATTTTGCAGCAGGCACATAATATCCTGAATCAGAAGGCTTTTGTATAATTCTGTCGTCTTTTCCAATGCCTTTTACCCGGTTTATAAAATTAAAAACATCTTCTGCAAGCACAACAAGAGGCAAGCCTGCTGCCTTTACACTTCTTGCAAGCTCTATCCCGTTGCTGTAACTTGCCTCTTTTTCTTTTTCAAGCCCTATTCTTAAATTTTCAATAAAAACTCCTGCGTAATTCTCTTTTGGCAAAGCATCTTCTGCTTCTTTTCTTGTGTAAAAAACACAGCATTCAAACCCCACCTTTCTTAACCTTTCTTCTACTTTGTCGTCGTGCGGCTCGCTTGTAACATATAAAATTTTTATTAATCCTTCTGGCTTTTTTTCAGGAGTTTCTGGGATTGTTTTTTGAATTCTTGTTTCATCTCCTTCTTTATTCTCTTTTCTATCATTTTCCTCTTTATCGTAACTTTTCCTTTCCTCTCCTCTGCTTCTTAAATGTATTTGTAGCCCTTTTTCTCTTCTTGCAATCTCTTCTGCTACCTCGCTTGCATGGCTGTATTTTGCGTATACATTCTCGTGAGGCCCTCTTTTATGCTCCCTTCTTTTCTTTCTGCTCATACAATTATAGAAAAATCCATGCTTTTAAAGAAAATTATAGCCAAAGATATATTCAACAAGATTAAAACTTTAGAGAATTGCCTGTTTATTGCTTTTTAATTTAAAACCTTTCCAAAAATATAGGTATCGACATATCCCCCATCGTCACATTTCAGCCCTGCTTTTCTCTTGCCTTCTATGCAAAATCCGCATTTTTTTGCAAGTCTAATGCTTGCTTTATTTTCAACAGCTGTTTCTGCATGGGCTTTTTTAAAACCTCTTTTCTTCGCCTCTTTCAAGAGGAATTTTACCATTTTTGTGCCAATCCCTTTTCCAGCATAATCCGGATGAACCCCCCATCCAAACTCAATCCTATGGCTCAATCTTCCTTCTTTTTTTCCAGAAAATAAAGCACTTCCAACTATTTTGCAGGTATCTTTGTCAACCGCAACAACCGAACATTCATTTCTTTCGGGTTTTGCAATGCTCTTTCTCATTTTTACTATTTTCTTTTTGTCAAACGGCTTGTTGCTGCCGGTATAACAATAAAAGCCCCTTTCTAACCCCTCTTTAAAATTTTCAGCTATTCCTTTCTCATCGCCCGGCTTCGCCTTTCTTATTACAATTCTCATTTTCTTTCTTTTTTCTTCCCTCCCCTAAAATCTTCAGCCTCTTTCTCTATAAAGCTTTTATTCATCTTCTATATTCAATTTCTTTTTGATTTATATCTTTTTCCCCAGCACTTTAAGACTTCAAAAATGCTCTTTGTGTACCCTATGAGTTTTAACTCGCAGAAAGCAAAGGCATTTTTGATAGCTTCAGGAATTTTTAATTCCTGATAGTGCTCAAAATCTTACGATTTTGACGTGCTCAAGAACCCAAGCACGCCCTGTGCTCATCAAAAATCTCTGATTTTTGAATGCTTCAAGAATTCATATTCTTGACAGTGCTCAAAATCATTGATTTTGACATGCTCAGAAATTCATAAGATTAACAGAATTTCTGACGTTAGCACAGGGTTCTTGACAATAAAACTAAATTTATAAACTTTCAATTCTTCAAAATTTAATGATTCAAAACTACCTCGATAAAATTTCGAAAGAACTTTCTGAAAACAGCGATAAAACCGCCAAAATTTATTCTTTTTTCATCAAAAAATATCTTTCTTATTTGGAAAGCAAGAATAAAACAGCAGAACAAGCAAACAAAGAAGACGTTCATACTTACTTAAAAAGTCTAAACAATTATAGTTATAAATCTCAAGCGCTCGCTCTTTCTTCTTTGAAATTCTTTTATAATAATATAATCAAAAAAGCAGAAATCACGTCGGATATTGGAATGCCGGAGAAATCAGACCAAGAAACTTTATCAAAAGATGAAATTAAAAAACTTATTGACTCAAGCCAAACGCAAAAATCAAGGCTTATAATATCTTTTCTTTATTCAACAGGCATCAAAGTTTCAGAACTTGTAAACCTGAAAGTAACTGACATCGACTTAGAGAATAAAACAGTGAAGATTTACAAAAAAAACAAGCCTCGGCAAATCTCTTTTGATGAGGAACTTTGCCAAGAGCTTAAGAACTACATAGAGGAAAAAAATCCCCAGATCTTTCTTTTCTCCAAGAAAGAAAGGCCGCTAACAACAAGGAATATACAAAAAATAATAAAAAATACTGCTAAAAAAGCAGAGTTTGACAAGAAAATAACTCCGCATACTTTAAGGTATACTTATGCAAAACAGCTTTTGAATTCAGGAGTCCAGCTTTCAAAAGTAAAGTCTGTGTTGGGATATAGCCCTTTTAAAAATCCCAAATAAATTTTATTGAACTGTCTTGCCAACAAGCCCCTCTAGATGTCTTCTTACCTCTTCTTCGTTGCCGATAATCGCTTCGCCAGTTATTGGTTTGAATGAATATCTTTCAGTTATCTTTGTATTCCTGTAAGTTTCCGGATTATCTGGATTTACTCCGACGGTATCTATCATCGTCAATACTTCTACAGGAAATGTTTGAGGCTTGCCAAAACAATCTCTTACAGTCAATTTAGAAGGATAGCTGTGATTTAGCATTTTATCTGTAAGATTTTTGCATTTTAGCTCTTGCTTTGCTGTCACCGGGCTTGTAAGGCTCTTTTCTTCTTGTATCCGCAATAAGCATATTTCTGTCATAAGCTAAAAATTCTTTCTTTAATTCATTTGATTTTGTCGCTTTAACTAATGCTCTTGCAATAGCCAGCCTGCAAGCTTCAATTTGGCTTTCTCTTCCGCCGCCAATTACTTTTACAAAAATATCAAAATCAATCTTGCCAAGCTTTTCTTTTGCTATCTTCAATGGCTCTTCTATCATTAGTCTATGGAGTGTTGGGAGCAATTCATACGGCCTTTTATTTATAGTAACAATTCCCTTGCCCTCTTTTATTGTTGCTCTGGCTATGCTTCTCTTTCTTTTTCCTGAAATAACTACGCTTGCCATTTATTTAGCCCCTCCTCTTAATAAATTTGAAATCTCGCTTAAATAAAACCCTTTCTTGCTTTCATTAAGTTTGAACGGGCTGATCTTTTCTGCTTTCTCGAATTCAGCAGGCACACCAACATAGCATTTTATTCTTTTAAACGCTTCTTTTCCTCTTCCCTCTTTATACTTCATCATGCCTCTTATAGCTCTTTTTAGTATCTTCTCAGGCATGGTCGGAAATAAAGGGCCTTTCATTTTTTGATATTTGCCTTTCTGCCTCATTATTATATAAGTCTCAAGTATATCTTTTTTGTTTCCTATAATAAATACTTTTTCTGAATTGACAATATCTACCTGCTTTCCCTGCAGAGCCTGCTTCGCTACAAAACTTGCCATTCTTCCCATAATGCAATTCTCACCATTTATTATTATTTTATTCATCTTATTACCTTCATATTTTTACCATCTGGATTGTTCTTAATTTCTTCTTTTATGGTTGAAAAATTTATTTTGTCTTTTTTCATTTTTTCAATTGCCTGCTGTGAAAATGATAATGCTACAACCTTGACTTTCTTTTTTAAGTCTCCCTGACCTAGCACTTTTCCAGGCACCACTATTGTATTTTCTTTTATTTTTTCCTTTTCTGCCTTTTTTTCAATCTCATCAAGGTTTAATGCAACTTTATTTCTTCTTGGACTTGACAATACACCCGCTACTTCAAGCCATTTTTTATTCTTCTTTGCCAAAGTTATTGTTTCAACTATTTCAGGATTTAGCTTCTTTTCAGCTTGTTTTGATATTTTTGTTCTTGATTTCATTGTAATCTTGCAGAAGTCTGTAAGCCTTAAGTTTGCTTAACTCTGCTTACCCAACTCCTGCTAACGCTTTTAACTCGCAGGTTAATTATTATTCTTCGAGATTTTAGCTGTTTATAAAACTATCTTCATGGAAAAATATGCGGGAAAGAGGAATCGAACCCCTGCAGGCACTAAGCCACTTGGTCCTTAGCATGGCCAAGATTTTTTAGGTCTTTCAAGCCCGTTTGACCGCTCCGGCATTCCCGCTTGTAATAATCATAAGGAAAAATTTCCTTTTTAAGTATTTGCCTCCTTTCATTCAGCTTAGTTTTAGGAGGACAAAAGCCATATTGTTTCCATATACTGTATTTTATTATATGTTTTGTGTTTTTTGAGCCAATCATCTCGAACCATTTATTTACCTGTATTCCTCCAGATAGTTTTACTGAACAAAGAGGAGCCCATTGATTCGCTTGTTTTTTATCTTCTTTTTCTATGCACTTAAAACCTAAATTTTTTAGAGAAATGTAGAGTTCATGTATTAAATTCTTTGAGCAACAAACCAAACAAATCCTTACTTGTGTATGGAGTTCATTATGTCAGAAATGTGGTTAAAACCGCACCCTTTAGGGTGCTGCATTTCTGAGCCAAAGAAAACCTTGCAGGTTTTCTGGGCCCGGAAACTGAAAGTTTCCTTGGCATCCAAAACCAAGAAAATCCTTATGAGTTTGGATTTTCTGGTCCAGAAAAACTCTAAAAGTTTTTCTTGGAGTCCCGAACAAACCTCGGC
>Ga0315289_10000790_pt1 | contig 48663 bp, 58 predicted proteins | sample YL17G11_40_MG_FD_203452 | JGI IMG/M metagenome (GOLD analysis project Ga0315289, IMG submission 203452) | Sediment microbial communities from Yellowstone Lake, YNP, Wyoming, USA - YL17G11_40 | ecosystem: Environmental > Aquatic > Freshwater > Lake > Sediment | place: USA: Wyoming | collected... | reverse complement strand
ACAGCGAGCACCAGATATTTTTAATCGAAAAGGCCGCAGAACTGATCGAAGAGAAGAACATCGGGCTTATCGTCATCGACAGCCTGACGAGCCACTTCCGCGCCGATTACATCGGCCGCGGGGAGCTGGCGGGCAGGCAGCAGAAGCTGAACAAGCACCTGCACGCGCTGCAAAGGATGGCCGACGGGCACAACCTAGCAGTGTACATCACGAATCAGGTCATGGCAAGGCCGGACATGCTCTTCGGCGACCCGACCGCGCCCGTGGGCGGCCACGTGCTCGCGCACTTGGCCACGTATAGGTTGTACCTGCGCAAGGGCAAGGCGGGCACGCGCGTGTGCAGGCTGATGGATGCCGCGAACCTGCCCGAAACGGAAGCCATATTCAGGATAACCGAGGAAGGACTGAAGGAAGCATAGGCCAAACTACTTCACAAGTTCTTTCGCTTTTCCCTCTACCTTTACCTGTCGGTTGCAGTACGGGCACGAGCGCGTCTTCTGCCCGAGCCTTATCTTCAGCCGCCGGCCGCAACCGTCGCAGTGTATGTACGCGTATCCCCACACGCCGCTCACCAGAGCTTAGAACAATCGCACAAAAAACAAAGCGAATTTAATCGAGCTTCATTTGCAAATTACGCATCGGCCATCCAATGAACCCGTCTTACTTTGTCGTGGAATAGTATATCAGCACGAGTCCTACTATTACGGCCACCAGCGATAGCAAAGGCAGGCCGAATATCGCGCCTAGCGAGAATATGCCCAAGAAATCCATGAGCACACCCGCAACTATCACCAACAGACCGATTAGTACGAACGGATCTGTCAGTTTGATTTTTCCCAAATTCATGTTTTTGTCCCTCTTTTCGAATATCGAAGGTCGTCCCTTCGATACAACTAACTTGGGTTTCCGTAATAAAAAGGCTTGCGGAGGGGGCGCGGAGCAGAACCGATTTAACGCATGCGCCACATCTATTTTTATGGAAATCGTAGCTCGCGGCGCCGAGGCGGTGCTATACGCAGATGTCCTGGACGGCCGCAAGGTGCTCGTGAAGGAGCGCGTGCGCAAAGGATACAGGCTCCCGCAGATAGACGAACGGCTGCGAAGCGAAAGAACTAACCACGAAGTGAAACTTATCACCGATGCGCGCGCAGCAGGCGTTCCGACGCCGCAAGTGCTCGACGTGGATAAAACAAGCAACAAAATCGTTATGGAGTTCGTCGAAGGCGAGCTCATTAAGGAGTTCCTCGGCCACGCGAAGCCAGCGCAGATGGAAAAAGTCTGCGAGCAGATTGGGCAGTCGGCAGGCAGGCTGCACAGCCGCGACATAACGCACGGCGACCTCACGACTTCGAACATGATACTGCAGTCCGCGACAGGCAAAATTTATTTCATCGACTTCGGGCTGGGCGGCTACGCGAAGCGCGTCGAGGACAAGGCAGTGGACATGAAGCTGCTGCACGACGCGATCAAGGCCGCACACTACAAGATATTAAAGCGTTGCTGGAGAAGTATTGTTGAAGGGTACAAACGAGAGTATAAAAATGCCGAAGAGGTAATAAAACAGATAGACGTTATAGAGGGAAGGATGAGGTATGCTGAACGCGTTGCGCGTGCCTAGGGGCAAGGACAGGTTCGAGACGGCCGAGAACTACGCCATCTCGGGCGTTGTCACGGGCGCTGTTATTTTCGCGCTCGGCCTTGGATTGGCCGCGTTCGGCTCGGCGGGCGTGCCGACCATACTGGCGATGCTCGGCGCAATCGTGAGCTTCGTGTCCTCGGTGGCGCTCGTGTTCGCATGGCTGGCGAAAGATCTGTTCGGCAAGGAAGGCTAAGATTTTAAGCTTGTGATTACAAGAATTTGGTAATAAAATTTTGCAGGTGCGCGTATGGCGAGGGTGTACAGCCGCAAGAAAGGCAAGTCGGGCAGCAAGCGTCCGATCGTGCGAAAGGCCAAGAAATGGACGAAGCTCAAGAAGGCAGAGATAGAGGAGCTGATTGTCAAGCTCGCGAAGGAGAGGAAGACGTCTGCGCAGATAGGACTTGTTTTGCGCGACGGTTGCGGCGTGCCCGACGTAAAAGCAGCGGTCGGCAAGACTGTCAGCCAGATAATGAAGGAGGCGGGTGCATACCCGGAGTTTCCAGAAGACATGATGAGCCTGCTGCGCAAGTCCGTGTCGCTGCGCGCGCACTTGGAAACGCACAAGCCGGACAAGCACTCGAAGCGCGGGCTCGAGAACCTCGAGTCGAAGATACGAAGGCTGGGCAAGTACTACGTGCGCAAGGGCCAGATGCCGAAGGGCTGGAAGTACTCGCCAGAGGACGCGAAGCTCCTGGTGCAGAAGTAGACGAATTCTCGAAAAGCGCGATTCGACCAGCGGAAGCACGGCTTCAGAAAGCCAATTTAATTTGCGGCCGCATATTAGTTTAAGCGATACATGGAATTTAACGAAGTGGTCTGCTTGTTTTTCGAGGAAATCGACAGGGCAGCGAACATCGCGAAGGCGCTGATGAAGCAGAAGAAGGTGAAGCTCGTAGCGCATTACGACGCGGACGGGCTGTGCTCGGCGTCTATAATGATGCGCGCGCTGCTGCGCGAAGGCGTGCAGTTCGACCTGCGCGTGCTCAAGCAGCTGACCGAGGCGGAGATTGCAGAATTGGACGTGGAAGAAAACGATTTTCTTATTCTTGCGGATTTGGGCAGCGGACAGGTCGGAGGCCTAAGCAAAATCCTGAATACAACACAGGTGCTGATACTCGACCATCACGACCCAGTGCGCAAGGAACACATGAACCTGATGCACATCAACCCGCTTCTGTTCAGCGAGGACGAGATTTCCGCGTCGATGGTCTGCTATCTTTTCGCGAAAGCGTTGGATGTGCGCAACACGGATTTAATCGATTTGGCGGTTGTAGGCGCAATCGGCGACATAATGGACGAGAACTGGGAACTGAAAGGACTTGGCAGGAAGGTGATGGAGGAGGCTGAAACGCTCGGAAAAATTTCGATGGAACGCGGGCTTAGGCTTTACGGCCGTAACTCGCGTCCGCTGCACAAGTCGCTCGAGTATTCCACAGATGCGGTCATACCAGGTATAACCAACTCCGAATCGAATGCCGTTCAGTTTCTGGCGGAGCTTGGAATCGATTTGAAAGACCATGGAAGGTTCAGGAAACTGAAAGACCTTTCGCTCGAAGAGCAGCAGCGGCTGGCATCCGCGATAATTATGGAGCGGTTGAAGGCGGGCGCGGACGACGCGGAGGACGTTTTCGGCGACATCTACAATTTGGTCGGCCGGCCGGAGGACCTGCAGGACGCGCGCGAGTTCGCGACGCTGCTGAACGCGTGCGGGCGCACGGGAAATTATTGTGTGGCGATACGGCTATGCCTTGGCGACATGGACGCGATAAGCGCCTCATGGTCCATAATGGACACGTACAAGCAGATGCTGGCCGACGGCATGAACTGGGTTCGCGAAGGCAGGGTCTCGCAACGCAAAACGCTCGCCGTTATCGACGGTACGCAGAAGATACCTGACACTATCATCGGGACCGTCTCGTCGCTCGCGCTGAATTCGGAACTCATCGACGCGGGCAAGCCCGTCGTGGGCTTCGCCGACGCCGGGAACGGCAAGCTGAAGGTCTCCGCGCGCATGCCAAGGAATTTAAGCTTCAATCTCCGAGATATCTTGGTAGACGCCGCGAAGGCTGTGAAAGGCGAGGCAGGCGGCCACACGTATGCGGCGGGCGCGCTTATAGACGCCTCGCAAAAAGAAGAGTTTATTAAGGCTATTGAAAATAAAATAAGTAAATCGGCTAAATGAATGTAGCAAATTGCGGTGAGTTTGTTTGGCGAAGAAGAGCAAAGGCGAGCAGTGGTACACGATCGTAGCGCCTGCGATGTTCGGCGAAGTCGAGTTCGGGCAGACGATTGCGAACGATCCGAAAAGCTTGATCGGCAGGAAAATATCCGCGAGCCTGATGGAGCTCATCAATGATTTTCACAAGTATTACATGAAATTTTCGTTCAAGGTCGTGAAGGTCGACGGCACGCGCGCGCTCACGGAGTTCGCGGGCGCAGAGTGCATGCGCGACTACGTCTCACGCATGGTCACGCGCTGGGCGCGACGCGTGGACACTGTGCAGGACCTTACAACAAAAGACGGCGTGCAGATTCGCATGAAGAGTATAGCAATCATACCGCGCCGCGTGAAGAGCAGCGTCAAGTCCGCGGTGCGCGATGAGGTGCGCAAGGTCGTAGCCGGAGAAATAAAGGAGGCCACGCTCGAGGACGTGATAAAGGGCGTCATCTCGGACACTATAAAGAAGCACGTGCTCCGCAACGCGCAGAAAATCTATCCCATGCGCAGCTTCGAGATACGTAGGATAGACATCGTGCCGCAGAAAAAGTCCGAGAAGTCCGAAACCACGGCCGCGCCGAAGGCAGGCTAGAAATTTCTAGACGAAGTTCTGTATTATCGCAGGCCCTATGAAGTTGAAGACCATTACTGCGACCACGACAGCCGCGGTTATCTTCACGAGCAGCTTTGCGTGCCGCTTCGAAACCTTCTGCGCGAGCGCCTCGAATATCAACCCCCCGTCAAACGGATAGAGCGGGAGCATGTTGAACAGCGCGACGAACGGTCCGAGCGTCGTGAGCCACCACATGAGCGGGAAGAAAAAGTCCAGCATGAATCCGTCGGCTGCAGAAGGCTTGATATGCGCGGAGAATCCGATGTACGGTATCGATGAGTTTTCCGGCCTGCCTGAAAGCTTTACGTTATATGCCACGTTGTCCGCGACTATGATTATCGTCTGGTTCGGTTTGTAATCGTTAAGCGCAGTCAGCGTGGTCACGAACATGGATACGTTCTTCGTCTCCTCGGTCGTCACGTTGTATCCGTTGAACAGCAAGTAGCCGTAGCTGAACGAGTAGACGTCGTAGCCGACGCTCGCTGTCGCGTTGCCTATCTTCTGCATCGTCATCCCCGGCTCCAGCCCGGCAGCAGCCGCGCCCGTGCCCGCGTACACATCCGTAAGCATGAGTCCGCTCGGCACAATCGCAGGCCATATTGCATACTGAACGAGTAGTATCGCGAAAATCGATATCACCATGTTCGCCACCGATCCAGCTGCAAACACGCGCAGCCTGTCCATCAAATTCGCGCGCTGCAACTGCCGCTCGTCCGGCTCTACGAAGGCGCCCGGCCATATCAGCAGTTGCATGAGACCGACGTTCTTCACGCGCACTCCGCACACGCGCGCAATCACGCCGTGCGCGAACTCGTGCGGGAAGAGCACGAACGGCACGATGAGTATCCAGAACCAGAACGGCACGCCGATGAAGCCCAGGCCGCTGATTGGCTGCGACTGCGGCAGCGGCACTATGAACTGCATAGCCGGGACTTTGATGACCTGCGTGAGCACGAGGTGGCTCGAAAGAGCGAGAATGTATATGGCGTATGCCATTATCGCAAAGCCCGCGACAACGCCCAGCGTCGAAACAATCTTCCAGAACCGCGGCGATGCGTTAGCTATATCGTCTATGAACTTCTTCCCGCGCTGCGTGCGGTACATCGCGAGCACGTAGTGGAACTCTATCTTCTTGCGGTTTACGAAAATCAGCGCTGCCAGCACAGCGAAGAACGCGGCCACCGACCAGAAATAAAGATCGAACATAGAAGATTATTCGATTTACCCCTATTAGAATTTTAACTTCTGCGAGGAAGGAGTGTCAACCGAACTTTTTTGCAGGACAGAGTTGATTTTATAGACCACCGAATTCAACCTCTCGGTCAGGTTGCAGTCGCCTCTCAGTATCCTGTAGGATTCGTATAACGGGAATGGCAGCCACGCCATGACCTCCGGCTTTTTACCTTCAAGGTATAGGCTCGCCACACCGATGTACTTGCCTGCATTCATCACAATCAAATCGTGCAGAACGTCCATAGTAACTGATAGCAATTCTAGATTTTTAAGACTATGTGCAGGAAGCGGGATTCGAACACAATCACTTGTTCTTTATTTTCAAGATTTTTCGTATGTATCTAAGTTGTAGGATAATTGTGTGAGTTTTAAAATAAAGTATTCCAAAAATAATATACGTAACTACCATGATTCCAAAAATCATGGTTAATCCAAAAAACCAGTAAGTTAATGCAAATATTGTTAATATGAATGAACCCACGGCGCAATCGTACAGAAAAATAAATTCCTCTCTTCGTTTAGTATTATACGACCGTTGTATTCCGTTTATCGATAAAAATATGTTTGACAGAAGAAGTATACCCATAGTGGGGTAAGATATAGTATTGAAAAATTGACTCTGAGAAAAGACTGGATTAAGTCCCACCGACATTATAAAAACCAATGATGTTACAGATGACATTAATATTGATCTTAATGTAGTGGCCATTTCACCTGTTTTTGGCCTTTCCCCATACATTTCTGGCATTTTTTCATCTCAATTGTTCTTTAGTTATTGTGCAGGGGGCGGGATTCGAACCCGCGAAGGCACTAAGCCACTGGCCCCTGAAGCCAGTCCAATTAACCAAGCTATGGGACCCCTGCAGGCTTGTTCAAAAATAAAACGCGGCCGTGATTATTAAAGTTATGCGCGGTCGTTGCCACCAACAACTTCCATCAGCTTCGTCAGGTTCGGGTCGTCGTTCACGGGTATCCACATCTCCGTCGGCAGCAGCACCTTCAGCATCTTTCCATCGCGTGCGAGTTGTCTCATCACGGTCCGCTCTATCTTCAACCCATCCTTGTATTCGAGCCCCGCGATCAGCGGGAACGCGGCCTCGGATATGCAGAATATCCCGGTGTTCGTGTCCATGCTTATGAACGGTTTTTCGACGAAATCCACGACCTTTCCGTCCTTGTCCTTGACAACGCCGTACGGATATGTCTTGCCCGGCACGCACACGACCGCGCATTGGTAACCGGCCTTTACGGCAGAAACGAAAACACCCGCAAGGTCTTTCGCAAATCCTGGGTATCCTATCACCACGTCGTCCGGATAGTGGTTTATGAAGTTGGTGCGGATGACACCGCTGTCCACAGCAAGTTTCAGTGCGCCACCAGAGCCGAGCTTGCCGTGCTCGATGGAGTAGCGTATGTGCGCGCCCAGCTGGCTGCCGTCCTTGTAGTATTCGGCCACGCTCGTCCCGCGTTGCGTGTCGTCTATCAGCATGCAGAACTCGTCGAACCCGGCCGCGAGCCAGAGGTCGATGACGTACCGGCTGATGGGCTTGCCGCCAACGTCTATCAGATGTTTCGAATACTCGTCGTTCGTTATGTGCCTCAGCCGCGTCCCGCTTCCGCCCATGGAGAAGACTATCTGCAGTTTTTCTTTGTCAGCCGCGCCAATCGGCCGCACGTCCAGCTTAATGCCCGGCCGCATGTACAGGTGCTCGCCGACCTTCGCGTACATCGCAGCGAGCTGCGTCTCGGTCTCGCTTTCATCAACAAGCTCGTGCATCATCAATCGCCTGATAAAACTTTTAGCGACATACGACTATAAGACTTTGAATTCCACGCACACTTTGTACCTGCCAGGCGCGTACGGAAGCACCCTGCGCATGCCGACGATTTCATATCTCACGCTGTTCTTCTTCGCAAACCCTTCAATCGCTTTCTCTGTTGCGGCGTACACATTGCCGTCGGCCTCGTTACCCCATCCGTACAAATGTACAACTGCCCCGTGCTTCGCGCACTTTGCCGCAACATCGAGGAAACCGCCAGCGCCCAGCGGCAGAGGCATCACTACACGGTCGCACTTGCCGTACCACGGCTCGCACGTGTCGCGCACATCGCCCTGCACCGGCACGATTTTGTGCGAGAGCTTGTTTATGCGGATGTTGTGCTCCATGTACCTGACCGCTTCCGAATTTATTTCGACTGCGATTATTTTTTGCACGTCAGACTGCGCTTTCGCAATCGCTATCGCATACGGCCCGATGCCCGCGAACATCACCATAACGACCTCGCCCGGCTGCACCTGCGAGGCTATGCGCACCCGTTCGGTGCTTTCGCGGTTCGAGAAGTACACGAGCTGCGGATCGAGCAGAAGCTTGTATCCGTTCTCCATGTGCAGCACTTCTGTGTTGTCATCGCCTGCGATCAGGCTGTACTCGCGTATGCGGAACTCGCCTTCGCGCGCCGACTCCTTTTTCAGAACAGACACAATATGTTTGTTTCTCTTCATTATTCGTTCGGCCAGCGCTTTTTCGAGTCCAGCCTCTGCGTCATCGTCGCGCACTTCGATTATCGCGATTGCCTTCCCTTTCGAGCCGATTACGTCGTATCCGCGCGCCATACGAATCAATAAGGCAGCGTGCTTTTAATAGTTTATTCTAATATCCAATTCATTATCGAATTGCAGGCGAAGGGAAATGCTTACGCTCGTGGGATTGGGTCTGTACGACGAGAAGGACGTCACGCTACGCGGGCTGGAAGCGGCGAAAGCAGCGGACGTTGCTTACATCGAGCTTTACACGAACGCGTGGCGCGGCAAGGACGGATTGGAAAAAATTATTGGAAAGAAAATAATCGAACTGACGCGCGAGGATTTGGAACAGCGTGCGGCGAAAATAATAAACGAGGCGAAGACGAAGGACGTTGTTCTTTTTGTTTCGGGCGATCCGCTGATTGCGACTACGCACTCGACGATTTTGAACGACGCGAGGAACGCTGGCGTTGAAACGAAAGTTATTCATAATGCATCCATCGTTTCTGCAATCGGCGAAACTGGCCTGCACGTTTACAAATTTGGCGCGACCGCGACTGTCCCATTCCCGGAAAAAACGAGCGGAAAGCTTCCGGAGTCGGTGTACGACGTTTTGAAATCGAACAAGGCCGAAGGCCTACACACGCTTCTGCTTCTGGACATAACTCCTGAAAAATGCATGGTGCCGAATGAAGCGATAAAAGTTTTGCTCGAGCTTGAAAGGAAACGCGGCGAGAAAGTTTTTACGGAGGAATCGGATGTCGTCGTATTCGCGCGCGCCGGTGCGTCTGATTCGAAAATATTTTTCGGGGATGCACGCGAGCTAAAAGGCATGGACTTCGGGGAACCACCGATGGTTATGATCGTGCCGGGAAGGTTGCACTTCTCGGAACGCGAGTATTTGGAGCGGTTTCGAAAGTCTTAAATCCTTCACGGTCAATCTCAACATAGGGTTTGTATGACACTCGGAAAGTTTTTCGGGCACCTTTTGGAGAGCCTTTACACGATTGGCGCGGTTTTCGTCGGCGGCACTGTCGGCGCTGTCGCGATAGGGGCGCAGGCTGTGGCGCATGGAGTGTACACTGCGTACATGTGGTACACGAAGTCGAAAGAGGCCGCATACATGCACGGCCTGAACGCGCTCGGACTTCTGTTCGCGCCGCCGTACGGCGCGCTCGGATGCAGCGGTGCACACGGATACGCTGCAGCCAAAGCCGCAATGTAAAAACAAGCACACGCCGAGCTTCGGCAGGAGGGTGCGGAAGCGTGTTGTCACTACTATATAGTGAAACATAGAAATGCTTAAATACCACTCTACAGTAATAAATCCACAGGTTGAAAACATATGGCAACGCCAAAAGAAACTGCGGGAGAAAAACTTCTCGAAGAGACGAAAAGGCTTTACCAACCAGCAGGGAGCGCTAAGCTAGACGAGGCTGTAGGCATTGCTCCCATATATCAGGGGACACAAAAACAATTAGGTGATGCCCTGAAGGCCATAGGGGGCGTCATGTACAACCCCAACGCGTGGTCGAAGGAGGGCGTAGATATCGTATCTGCCGGCATTGAGGATTACGGCGAAATGGCAAAACAGGGCCTTGAAAACATAGATAAGGTTCTGGCCAAATACCCGAACCTCGGACCAGAACTCAAGAACATCCTTCTGGAAGCCAGCAACAATGTGCCCAGCCTTCAGACTGAGAATGTGCAATGGCTGAAGTACTTGACCAAGTACACTGCATACAAGACAATGGCATCGGAAATGCAGGAAGCCGCTGCGAAAGAGAACAAGGAAACCTCAGCTGGTTTGGCAGCCTACGCAAAAGAGAAGTTGACTGGAATCGGGGCATAAGCGGCCCCGGATTTTTTACTTTCCCTTTTACTCTTATTCCTCTCCTTCGTACACCGGTACGGACTTGAAGCGGACGATTTTCTTTTCCTTGCCTTTGTCCTCGCGGGTCAGGTAAACTACGATTAGCAGGAATACCAGTATCAGCACTATCGTCACGATGTCCTGCGACGACAGCCCAGACAGACCTATGCCGCCAACGCCTCCCACGCCGCCGATGTTTATGCCGAAAATAGCTGGCGCGCCTGAAGCGAAAAACAGCGCGAGCGCCGCCAGGGCCGCGAACGGCACGAGGAACTTGGCGTACTTCATCGGTTCCTTCATCATGTCGCCCACGCTCCCGTGCGGTATGACCATGTACATTATCAGGAGGAACGACAGCATGGTCGTGAGCACTACCATGGTCTGGGTGAAGAAGGTGCCGAAGAACGTCGTGAGCGAGACGCCCACGGGCGAGACCATGACGAACAGCGCGGCCACTATGGAGATGACGACGTTTATGTTCCGTACGCGTCGCTCCTTACTCTCATCGCCGAAGATCTTGGATTTCGCCAACAAGCCATAAAATATGGCGAACATTAGCACGAACGGCAGATAAAACTCGAAAACGCCGTATGCCTTCCAAAGCTCCAGTATATCAGCGAACGCCACTGTGGACCACTACCAGTTGTGCACATTCGTGCAGTTACTTGGCCGCCTTTCCAACCTTTTCTTCGGCTGCCATGTACCATACCCCTGCCAGGAATAGCACGAAGGCGCCGAATATGACCATGTCCTCGACCGTTACGGTCACGGACGGCAATGCGGGTAGTGGGAAGCTGATGCTCGGCATCCCTACGCCACCGAAGAACGACAGCCCACCGCTAGATACGAAAATGCCCGCAGCTAGCAGCAGTGTAATGGCTATTAGCGCCACTGCCCATTTCTTCTCGCCCTGCTTGCCTGGTATAGTTATGCCCACGGTTTTCCCCAGCACGTAGAGCACCATTATGGTGCCAAGCAGCGTTACGATTAGCATAACGGTGCCGGTAAACATCGTGCCGAAGAACGTCGCAATCGTCGCGCCAACTGTTGTGCCACCGATTACGAAGAGCGACAGGATGACCGATAATATCAGGTCGACTGTGCGCCCCACCTTGTCCTCGCCGAATATCTTAGCCTTCCGCAGTATTCCGTAGACTACCGCGAATGAAAGCACGAACGGAAGATAAAAGTCGAAAATCCCGACTTGCTTTCCAGTTAAGAGTAAATCTTCAAATCCAGCCATGTTTATCATTTCACCTCCTTTATTTTTTTCACTTACTTTCGCTTTTTCCGCCGCCCCACACGAGTATGAACACCGTGCCGAGCAGCAGCACGATCATCGCTATACTTGATATGGTTTCGTCAGTCCAAAACGTTGCTGTTCCGCCTTCTCCGAACCTGAAGCCTTGCGGCAGGAATACGTTGACAAGCCCGCTGGACACAGTGATGGCCAGCAGTGCAAGGATGCTCATCACGAGGATTGCGACGCCGTGCTTTTTGACCGCATCCAGCTTCTGCAGTTCCGTTGCAAGGTCCGGCGGGAAGAACATGCTGGCCATGAGCAACCCGACGAGCACGACGAGCGTGGCGCTCGTGCCCTGCAGGAAGAACGACGCAAGGCTGGTTTCGATGTTCACGCCGAGTATTATCGGCGCGGACCAGACCATGAAAGCCGCCACAAGCGAAACCACGGCGTTGACGGTTATGGCGCGGAACTCCTCGCCGAAAATCTTGGACTTGCGGAGCAGGCCGTAGAATATGGTAGTCGTTAGCATGAAAGGCAGCAGGAACTGGAACATGCCCAGGTCCCTCATCTTCAGTATGACCGTCTCGAATGCGTTAGCCACGCCTCACAACCCCGCTTTGCATATATTCGGTTTTTAACTTATTACGTTTGCCCGCAGCCGGCCTCAGCTCTTGCTGGGCACCACAGAGCTCGCGACTAAAAGTATGAGTATAAGCACGATTACCGCTCCGGCCATTATGCTGATTTCGGTTGGCGCGGCGGGCAGGCCCTCGTTGCCCTTCGGGAAGTTCCAGAGTACGGACACGGCGCCGCTCAGTATGGCTATGCCTATGCCTATGGCGATCGCGTTCATGAGCATGCCGCGCGTCTGGAAGCTTTCCGTGAGGAACTTCGGCATGTCCGGGTAGAAGAGGCTGGCTATGAGGAAAGCTATGAGGAAGACCATGATGAAAACAGTGGTTTGCGTGAACATGGACACGAACGGCGTCACAAGGCTGTATCCGATTATTACCGGGTAGCCGAAAATCAGGAACGCCACGGCGAACGAAATCACGCCGTTTATCAGCGTAGACTCGCCTAATACCTTGGACCTTTTCAGTATGGCGTAGAATATCGTTAGCGCGAGCACGAATATAACGAGGTTGTACATCCCTATTTCTACCATCTTAGAAACAACGACCTCGAATATGTTCTCCATGCTGAGCACCAACGCTTTGGTTTGAGCCTTGACTCTAGATTAGATTTCGTTTGCCAGAAATTTAAGGGTTCACTTCCTTGTGGAGAGGAGTTCGACCTCCTCCTCGGCTTCCTTCGCCTTCTTCAACCACGCCCTCTTCTCGTTTTCCTTGCCTTCATGCCCGGCCTGGTCCGCCTTGTCCAGCCACTCGGCCTTCTTCTTCACCCAGTAGTTGATGCCCTTCGAGGCGTCCAACTGCTCGTAGTATATCCCCCTGCCCTTCCCGAACATCCACATTATCGATCCGAAAGCGAACAGCAGGAAGAACGCCACGAGTGCCACCTGCATCCCCAGCTGCGCCACGTACGTGGTGAACAGGTTGAACTGCGGGGTCATGGCTGCCATGATTGTGAGCGCTAGGGAGAGCACCAGGTTGATTTTCCGTTCGAAGACCCTGATTGAGTTCAGCAGCGCCCAGAGTATCGCGAAAATTATCAACATTGGCAGCAACAGCGTCTGGAACAACTGGTCGAAAGGAACGTTCAAGTTCAGCGCATCCAAAATGGGCATAATAATTATTTAGCGCCGTAATTTAAATTAGACACATATGGTCAAACGGGAGTGGGAGGAGCTGTGCGATTCGTACAGTTTCGACCCGCTCACGGAATGGTCGTACAGGTCCGACTGCCACTACGTCGTGGACGCGGCGCTGGTCGCGGACGTCGACAATACGGCCACGTTGAAGCCCACCCTGTCCGACGTCTACCTCGGCATAATTCTGGACCGGGATGAGATAAGGCCGCGCGCTCCGAGGATACGCTCTGTGCTCCGTTACTTATCCGAGAATCCGTACGCGGTTAAGGACGTTTTCGACACGATTTTCATAAAGGAGCTCGGTGGACTGCTCAGGAAAGACGCACATGACGACGCCTGCGTGGACGCAGCGCTCGCGACCTCGCCGCCTCCGCACACGAGCGACCTGATGTTCGACATGCGAGACCGAGGCGTGACAACGCTCGTGCTTACGCAGGGCATGGAGGACGCGCTCGTGCCGTTTTACTGGAGCAAGATCAACGTGCCCGTTTACGCGCTGCGCGGCACAAGGCTGATTTTCAAGGACGGGCTTCTTGAAAGCTACGACATGGGAGGACAGTATGGAAAGAACTCGCAGGCCCTCTCCCTGCTCAACGACATTGGCATGCCCCCGATAAAGACGATCGCTTTGAGCGACGACCCGGTGGTTGACTTGACGCAGGTGGCCGTACTCGGCGTCGGGCTGATGATATGGGTCGACAGCGACGGCAGAAGGCGCAAGCTTGCCGCAGAGGGACGCTACACCTATCCAGGGAAGAACGTCGTGGTGCTCCGCGGCGTGGGCGAGGACAGGCGGAAGATAACGGAATACGTCGACAAGAAACTGCGCGCGGAGTTTGTGTCCGAGACCGCCACGCCTGTAAGAATTCTGGCGCTGAACGAGGAGTTCAAAAGATTCGAGTCTGCGATAGATTATTGCAAAAAAGAGAGAAGCTCTTTTGACGAGAAGGTTAAGGAAGTCGCGGACAGGTGCGGTCGCGTAATTGCGCTTGGCAACCCGTTTGTCGCCACTATAACGAACGGCATGGAGGAAACGTTTGCAAAACTCCGTTTTGGCCTGTACGCCGACAGGGACGCCGAGGACATGCTATCGTGGGCCGAACAGATTCGCGACACGCTGCGAAAAGAGAATCCGGAACTGGTAATGCGGGACGAGTTCATAACGAGGATTAAAAAGCTCATAGAAGAGCAGCCATCTCAGACTTCCTTTTAGTGCGAAGCCTGTAGTTATCGATTACAAGCTCAGCCAGCGTGGTGTAGTCTCCTATCGCCCTTTCCAAGAAATCCGGGTCTTTGACAATATCGTGCATGTCGTCGAGCAAGTCCTGCGTTCGTGCGCCGAGTATGGAGAATTGCGTCCCTTCGAGCTTCGTGTTAAGTTCGTTGAATATCAGCTTCATCTCCCCCTCGCTCGTTGTCACCGTCTTTTTGCCGTCCACCTTTGCTGTGGCGCGAGTCGCGTGTTTGGTCAGTTTGAACAGCGACTCCTCGAAGGATTTGAGGTCGAACGAGACCAGCGCAGGCTTACGTTCCTTCGCGTCCAGCTGCTCGAGCAACATCCTGCTGACCGATTTATATTTTGTCGCTTCCCTGCGCGCCTCCTCGAGCTCTGGTATGTGTCCGGCCTCGGCGTCCGATATGCCGTACTCGACTTTTTTCGCCGCCATCAACGAGCTTAATCGTGTCATTATCTTAGACGCATTTTCCGTACTTGCAATAATGCTGAACGCGTCTATCTTTTTCTGCAGCACCGCCGCCAACTCTAGATACTCGTCCTCGTAGGCTGAAATCGGATCCACGAGTTTGAGCTCCCTCAAGATGCCCGCCGTGTTCGAAGCAAGTTCGGAGTATTTATTCATGATATCGATTGTCGAGTTCGGCGATCTGGTCTCCAATCGAAACCCGCTGCCGGTGATTGCTGCGGATCTTCGTACGAGTCCGAGCATGGCGTCCCTGTCGCCTGCGCGCTTGGGTTTGCTTTTTTCCAGCGCAGTTCCCATCGTCTCTCTTATTGGTTTGGAAATCTCTACTACCTGCGCGGCGGCTTGCCTCATCTTAAGCTCCGCTCTGAAACCGTGGTACGTTCCGGCTTCTTCTGCAATCTTCAGGGTCGCCTTCGCCTCAGGTATGCTGTTTATGTCCTGGTTTTTGCAGAGGGTGCGCATGTACATCCCCAGGTCGTAGAAATAGTCCGCGTTCGGCCTCAATCTGCGGTAGGCGACTTCTTCCATCGTATTGAGTAGTGCAAATAGCTGCATGCTCGTCTTTTTCATCTCGACGTAGTCGGCACTTGATGGCGACGACATATGAAATAATCTTCCACACTCAACTTTTTATGAACATGTACGCCAACATCGAAAAGCTTTTATATAGTCACTTTTCAGTAGTTACAACATGGCGAAAGGCATAGACGGACGAGTGGACGGGTTCTTTTCGCGGTTCGATGGGATTTTCGACCGCCTGTTCGGCGTCGGCGAGTACGAGCAGCCGTTCACGTACGGACCGTCGCCGTGGATTAGCGAACCAGCCGTCAAGAGCAACGGTTCTGCGGTAGAATCAAAGCCTTCGGAGGAGCTTTTCGGCGGATACTCGACGCCTGAATTTAAATCTAAGCCGAAACAGGGGCGTCTGACGAAACTTTTGACGAAGACTATATCCGCTTATTTGGAAAGCGCATACGCAGCGAAAGCGGCCGAAGATTTTCGGAAATATTCCATATTGACTAGTTTGTACAACGTAAATACGAACGAAATGACACCTAGCTATATAGCGATGTTGCCGGTCTATAACGAACTGGCAAGATCGTATTCTTCGTTCGAACCGCAAACCACAAAGACACCCAAACGGGCAAGGAGCAAACCGCGCAAACCCAGTGAACCTCGCAACCCGATAGGTTTGAGAACAAGAGACAAGCTTGAGTATTAAATCCGTCTAACGAGCCTCGGACTTCGATTCTTCCATCAGTCTATTCAATTGTGCGATATCTGCGTTTATACGGTCGTTCCAATATTTTTTATCTCTGCCTGTTGCTTCTGTGAGCGCGACGCGCTCTTCGTTCGAACCGCAAAAACAAAAGACAATCAAACGGACAAGGAGCAAACCAATGCGCAAGCTCCGGGAATAAACCCCGACATCGACACGAAACAAGCGGCGGCCATGATTTTTGAAACGCTTGACATTATATCCAAATATCAGGAAAAGCAAAACAAGGAAAAGTTGGGGCGTTGAACTAGTCTACTAGGCTCCGGACTGTTCTTCTTTCAATAATCTGTTCAATTCTGCGGTGTCTGCGTTTAAACGGTCGCTCCATATCTTTGCCTGTTGTTTGTCGTTTCCTGCCGATACCATATTCGCCCGATCTCTGATTATCTCTTCTTCTAAATTGTTCAGTCGCATCACTCTTTTGTTCCATCTGTTCGTCGAAACTTGTGCGTTTGCCAACGCCCGATTGCCCCATCCGTAGTACTCCGCTCCCCTGGCGACAACCCATGCGCCTATCCCGAAAATCAGCAACACACCCCAACCTACCGTGCCCCACAACGCATTAGCAAAAAGGAACGCACGCATTGTTTGGAGAACCACTGTCCCGCCAACGAACGCCATCACAAGCGACAAAACCGCCTTCACGTTCGCGTTGTGGAAGATGCGCAGTTCGCTGAGTATGCCGTACATCACCACGAAAACGGCTATGAAGGGAAAGATGATGTTCTGCATGAAGCCGCTCCACGTCAGCCACTCGTCCGGGAACTCTGTTCCGAAGAGGAATTCGAGTATGTACTTCATCAATTCTTCGGCCGTCGGTATCTCCATCGACATGGCTGAGAGTTGCGCCCGTGCCACTGGCAGAGAAATCAACGAAGCCAGAACTAGCACCGAGAGCAGCGGCAGTAAAAAGCCTTTCTTTCCCATAAAACGTACCTGTACAATAATTCTGTTTATGAAATATTTAATCTATTTGATGTGCAGTAAGTTTCGATGCTGTTTTCCAGTAGCCCGAATGTCAAAATCGAGGCAGGCTGCGGGGCGCGTTCTTCAGGAACCATCCCAGCACCATGAGAATTATGCCGATGAACATCAGCAGCGCGAACCCGATTACGCCAAGGAAGCCGTTGACGATGAGGAACACGCGCATGATGTTCAGCAGCCAGAGTCCCCCAACCAGCGCCATCATCAGCGAGAGCGAGACCTTTACGTTGGTCTGCTTGAATATGCGGAGCTCGGATAAAATGCCGTAAAGCACCAAGAACACTGCAACGAACGGGAACACTATGTACTGTGCGAATCCCGCGTACGTCAGCCAGTAGCTGGGGAAATCCTCGCCGAAAACGAAAACAAACACAGCTCTCATGACGTCCTCTGCCGAAAGTCCGGCGTCGACCTGCGCGCGCACGGCGGTTGCGTGGAGAAGAAAAGCCAGCGCAAACGGAACAAGCAAAAGCAGAAGACGATTTTCGGATCTCATCGCACAGCCTCTGGTCTAAACTGCAAAGAGCGATATCACGTAGGCGCCGTAGCCAACGATAGCCAAGGCCGCGACGGCCGCGATAAATGCGAACAGCAGCCTTAAGCCAGTGATGCGACTGCCCATGAGCGTGACTATGCCGAAAACGGAGACGAATATGGCGACGTACGGGTTCAGCGCTATGAAGAACGGGATGCTTATGAAAGCGAAACAGTATCCGAGCGCGAGGTTCACGGCATTGTTGCGGAATACGCGCACCCTCTTGAGCAGCATGTAGTAGAAGATGCCCGTTGTTATGAGCGGTATGACGAGGTTTATGATGAAAATCGGACTTTCGAACCACGACTGCGGGACAAGGAAAATCTGCGACGCGATGCTCTGCGCCGTCTGCGTGAAGTCGTCCATGATAAGATTTCGGCGTCTGAGAAGAAATAATTTTCAAAACGCCAAAGTACGCCTTACACCTCGCGCTTCACGCGGCCCACGAGGTCGCTCAGCGCGCGCACCGATTCGATCAGCGCAGGCAGCGTGTCCTTGAACGCTTTTTCCAGCCCGGCGATGCGCATGTTGACGTCGTTGACGCTGTCCGTCAGGCCTTCTATAGTGCTTAGTACCTGTTGCTGCTCGCCTATGCGCATCTTCGACATCTCGCCGACACGCTCGGTCATGTCGCGTATCTTCGCCTCGAGCTCGCGGTTGCGCAATCCGAACTCGCTTATCTTCTCCACGATGTCGCGCGTGCGTTCCTGCACCACGTAGTCGATGTATTCCTCGGCCGGATAGCCTTGGTAGTATTCGTCGGGCAGCGAACTTTCCGGGATGCCGGACGAAGCCTGTGCGGCTTTCGGCTGCAAATCCTCCATGGTCGGCAGCGTCAGCTCTTCGGGCTGCTCCTTCTGCGGTTGCTGCGCTGGCTGCCTGCTTTGCGGAAAAGAAGCATACTGTGGTTGGGTCTGCGGTTGCTGCATGGGTTGCATCTGCGGCTGCTGCTCCTGCCACGGCATCTGCTGCTGTTGCATCGCGTCAGCCGGGTTTCCTATCACGCCTTCCTTGAGCGTCTGCGTTAGCGCCTTGTCTATCTCGTCAGGCGAGAAGCCTTCGCGCCGCAGCACGTCGATCGTATCCAGCTCGGAAAATCCGCGTCCGGTCAGTTCGCGCACGCGGTCTGTCGGCACGTAGCCGCGCCCGGCCGACTCCTCGGCCTTCTTGCTCTCACCGAAAAAAGGCAGTTTCATCAAACCACTCCGCTTTCGCGGCTGACGCTGGCGACCGCGAACGCCTATATTAGATTTTCTTTTTTCTCAAATAATAAGCTTTAAACCCGCTTCCTCGCGCGCTCTTCAAGCGCGCGGTCCAGCTCGTCCTTCGTCACGAACTTCGACGTGACCGGGTTCACGAGGTCTATGAAGCTCTCCAGTTGCTTGAGCTCCAGCTTCGTCGCGGTCTTGTCCATGCCTTTGCCCAGCTTCGCGATGTTCGCTTCGATCGCGTTCAGCCGCGCCGCTGTCGCTTCGATTTTGCTGCCTATGCGATCGAGCGACAGCTTGAAGTCGCTCAGCTGCGACAGCGCCGAACCCTCGAGAGCGCTGAGGCTGTTCTCCAGCCGCTCTATGGACTGCTCCAATAGCCGCATCCTGCGCCTGTCCTCGTTTATCCGCTTGATAAGTTCGGGCAGTACGGCGTTCGCCTCTTCGGGCTTTTCAAAAACCAATGGCCGCACCTTCGACAACAGCTTCTAATAAAGAATTTGTGCTGCCGCAAATAAATTTAAATAGGTCGAATCTTGCTAGCCTCGGTTTTCGAGGGGTCATGGAATGGTCTGCGAATCCGAAATCAAGGAAGGCGTGCTGCGCGTAAACTGCCTCGGCTGCGTTTACGGCTCGAGCATAGAGGACTTCGAGGCTTGCATGGCCACGACCATAGACAAGCTCATGAAGGACCCGGGCATTGTCAGGATAATCCTGGCCGAGACGCGCGAGAACGAGTACGACGCCGACCAGACGCGAATGCTTATGGAGATAGCGAACGCCTACAAGCGCATAACCGAGGAGGACAAGCTTCTGGCACTCGAAAACCTCGGGCCGGCCGGCTGCGAGCAGTTCTACCCGAAGCGCCTGGCGGACCTGCAGTTCCTTGTAATGGAAGCGCTGCGCAAGGATCCGGTCGGCGCGTACGTGCGGCTGACGCGGATGATAACGCGCGAGAACGCGGGCGCGGCAATGGCAAAGGAAGAGCAGACAGGACAGTGCTACGCCTATTACGTGCAGAACGCGCTCGAACCCATAAGGCGCATATTGGAGTCGTGCAAGCTCATACAGCTGGCCATGCCGCTGATGAGCACCGTGCTGCAGGGCTACAAGCCGGGCGACCGCCGCGTGTACAGGGAGCTGTTCCACCCGATAGTGCGGCCCAACTTCATGCTCACGCGCTACACGATCGAGCAGCCGAAGGGCGGAATGCTTATGGACAAGTACTACATCGGGAACACGAGCACGCTCGTGCAGATTTTCAAGCTGCCGGGCCGCGTGCGCTACAAATACCACATGATTCCAGCCGAGTTCCAGCTGCCGGAGGAGAAGTACGTGATCCTCGACTCGGCGCGCCGCTACCTCGCGGAGCACAGGCCGAGCGAACGGGAGATTTCCGAGCCTGACCGCGCGCGCGAACTTTTCAAGAACGTGGGCATGGGCATCATCAAGGACATAGCCGCAGGCATGAACGTGCAGCTCACGGAGAAGGAGGCGGACGAGCTCGCGACCATACTCGCACGCTACACTGCCGGCTTCGGCGTGCTCGAGCTCCTGCTTAGCGACGACAAGGTACAGGACCTTTACATAAACTCTCCGATAGGCAGCACGCCCATCTACATCTACCACTCGGACTTCGAGGAGTGCGAGACCAACCTCATGCCCACGAAGGAGGACGCGGAGGCGTGGGCCACGAGGTTCAGGCTGTACTCGGGCCGTCCGCTGGACGAAGCAAATCCGGTGCTTGACACGGAACTGATTGTGCCAGGCGGCCGCGCGCGTGTCGCTGCAATCACGCGCTCGCTCTCGCCCGAAGGCCTCGCGTTCGCGTTCCGGCGGCACAGGGAAAAGCCGTGGACATTCCCGCTTTTCATGCGCGCAAAGTTCATAGACCCGCTTTACGCCGGGCTTATGAGCTTCATAATCGACGGCGGCCGCGCCTGCCTGATTGCAGGCGGCCGAAGCTCCGGTAAGACGTCGCTGCTGGGCGCGATGATGTTGGAGCTCATGCGCAAGAACAGGCTCATAGTGCAGGAGGACACGCTCGAACTTCCGGTGGTGCAGATGCGGCAGCTCGGCTACAACATCAGCAGGCTCAAGTCGCGTTCGGTCATAACTCACATCGAGACGGAACTGCCCGCGGACGAAGCGTTGCGCACGGCGCTGCGCCTTGGCGACTCGGTGCTGATACTGGGCGAGGTGCGAAGCGTCGAAGGGAAGGCGCTGTTCGAGGCGATGCGCATAGGCGCGCTCGCGAACTTCGTTGCAGGCACGATACACGGCGAGTCGCCATACGGCGTGTACGACCGCATCGTGAACGACCTCGGAGTTCCGAACACGAGCTTCAAGGCCATAGACCTTATCACAATCTGCAGCATGCTCAGCAGTCCGGACGGGCTGCACCGATTCCGCCGCGTGACCGCGCTCACGGAGGTGCGCAAGCACTGGAAGACAGACCCGGGCACGGAAGGAGGATTCGTGAACCTTATGGAATACTCGGCCAAGGAAGACAGGCTCAAGCCCACGGCCGTGCTCACCGATGGCGAATCGGAGGTGCTGAACGGCATAGCGAAGAACGTGCGCGAATGGCACGGCAGATGGGAGGACGTGTGGGAGAACATACAGTTGCGCGCGCGGATGAAGGAGGCGATGCTCCGTTATGCGGGCCAGCTGGAAAGGCCGGACATACTCGAAGCGGACAGGACAGTAGAAAGCAACGAGATGATGCACATAATAGCCGAACAGGTGAAGCAGGAGGTCGGCTCGCTGGACCCGAGGATGATATACGGCAGGTGGGAAGACTGGCTAAAAGAGAGGATGAAGGCCGCTGTGTGAAGCGCTAGAGGCGCGCAAAGGAAAAATCGTTGAAAACAGAAATAATAATCGAGGGTTTGGCAGATGCAGCAGAGACAGAGTAGGCGCGCGGAGAGGCAGAAGGACTATGCCGAGTTCGTGCGAGGCGAGACCGAGAAGACGGAGCGCACGCTTTACGAGTCCGCATGCGAGCTTGCCGAGAAAGTCCTGCCAATCTCCCCATGGAAAGGCCTTGGGGACAAGTACCAGGATGCCATAACTTTCAGCCATATGAAGGTAACGCCGCGGGCCGCGTTCTCGCTCGTGGTTCTCGCTACCGTCGCGGCAGTTGCGCTGCCGGTCGCAGTCACCGTACCGCTGGGGCTCTTCTCGTCCTCCGTTGCGACCATAGTCGTAATCATCGCAATAGCTTTGTTCTACTACCTTTACGACTATCCCACGCACCATGCCACGGTGTTCCGCATCAGGGCGAGCGCGGAGATGGTGCTGGCAATCGTGTATATGACCATATCGATGCGCATCAGCCCGAACATCGAGAACGCGGTCAAGTTCGCGGCCGACAACCTGAGCGGCCCGCTCGACACGGACCTGAACCAGCTCCTGTGGGACATCTACACGCGCAAGTACGACACTGCCGCGGCCGGGCTGGAATGGTTCATCAAGAAGTGGAAGCGCGAGAACAACGAGTTCGCGGACGCGCTGTACCTGATCAAGACGTCGACTATCGAGAGCCAGTCGCGGCGCGACAAGGTGCTCGACGAGGCCGTTTCCGTGATATTGCAGGGCACGCGCGAACGCATGAAGGAGTACTCGCTCGACCTGCGCACGCCCGTCACTGTCATAAACGCGCTCGGCATACTGCTGCCGGTGATAGGGATGGTGTTCCTGCCCATGGTGGGCATATTCATGCCGGAAGCCATACAGCCGGTGTTCATAGCGATAGGCTACAACGTGATGCTGCCGCTGGTGGTGTACTGGCTGATGAGCACGTATCTGGACAGGCGTCCCTACAGCTTCCACAACCCGGACCTGTCCGACCATCCGAAGTTCCGCAGCGAGAAGACATGGGTGTATCCGGCCATAGGTCTGCTGGTGGCGCTCCCGCTCATCGGCGTAGGATTGTACGGGGTGATGACGTCGACAGGGATCTTCAGCTTCAACCAGCTTATTTACTCGCTGCTGATATCCGTGGGCATATGCGGGGGCATAGTGGCGTACTCGATATCGTACGCCATACGCAAGATGAAGCTGCGCAATGAGATCGTGCAGATAGAGAACGAGTTCATAGAGGTGCTTTTCCAGCTCGGAAACCAGCTGATGCGCGGCATCCCGTTCGAAACGACGCTGCGCAACGTCACCCCGCAGATACGCAACCTGAAGATATCCAGCTTCTTCGACCGCGTGCTGTACAACATCGAGACGTTCGGCATGACGCTCGAGCAGGCCGTGTTCGACGAGAAGAGCGGGGCAATCCACGAATACCCGTCCAAGATGATAAGGGCGATAATGCATGCGATCGTGGAGATCTCGAGGCGCGGCATGGACACCACGTCCAGAGCGATGATAACGATTTCGACGTATATGAAGAACTCGCGTTCTGTGGAGGCGGAGCTGAAGGACATGCTCAGCGAGGTGACGTCCACGATGCAGATGCAGGCCGTGCTGCTCGCGCCGCTGTCGTCCGGGATCGTGGTCGCGCTAGCCGCGCTGATGATGAGCATGCTCATCATGCTGAACAAGACAGTGGAGGAGCTGTACGGCACGTTCACGGGCAGCGGGCCGTTCGGCGTTGGCGGAGGGCTGTTCGACTCGGTGCTGCGCGTGGACAAGATGATGCCCGTGCATTCCTTCCAGCTGATAGTCAGCCTGTACATGATCGAAGTTGTAGGTATGCTGGCGGTGTTCCTGAGCATAATACAGAACGGCGACGAGGACCTGCTGAAGCGCATGACGCTCGGGAAGACGCTGATCATGGCGTTCGCGATATACGCGATAGTCATGGTTGCGGGCTACAGCCTGTTCTCCTCGCTGATACCGATGACCGGGCTGGCGCGGTGACGAAGCATGGCGCTGTCGGATTTAACCAAGGCTGGAAGGAAGGGCGATGTGACTCGCTACATGCTGTGGGCGATAGTGCTGCTCGTGCTGCTGATAATCGCGCTCGCGCTGTTTTACGCCGGCGCGTACAGCCTCATCGAGAGCATATTCCTGGAGCAGCTGAAATAATCCAAAGGACAAAATATTATGCAGGGATTGCATGCTCGCAATTGGAAGGAAGGCTGTGAGCGGGAAGGTGCTCACGATGGTAGCGGAGCTCGTGTTGGCCATAGCCGCGCTGCTGCTGCTCTGGGCTTTCCTCACCGGGTCGGTTCCGCTTATATCCCAGGCGATAGAAAATATGATTACAGGGTTCAAGCGCATGCTGTGCAATGTCGGAATACTGACAAGCGTGTGCAAATTTGTAATAGGCGCGTAGGCTGCGACGGTGGATGCGATGGTTAAGAGGCACTCGCGCAAGGGCGCTGAAGCGATAGCGTTGCCGGTGGTACTCGGAGTGGCGCTGTTAATTCTAGTCCTTTTTGGGGGCTTGGGTGCGATGAACGTTGCGCAGGGGCTCGTGGATTACGCGAAGAGCATATTGATTGGGAGGGAACCCAGACAGTTCACGGAGGAAACCTTCCTAGCAGCTGTCAAATGCTCCTATCTGCGATGCGCAGAAGGATGCGGCAGCTCCGATCTCGCTAGCACGGATAAAATACACACCAAGGACGGGGAAAAGGACTGCAAGACGGATTTCTGCCTGCCGTATGCAGATTCCGAAAACAAGGTTTGCGACGCACTGGCCAAGGACCACCCTGTCTATATGGACATCGAGTCGAGCTTTGTGATGTCTGCAGATGATTTGGACGAAAACATCGAAGGATGTTCGAATAATAGATATAAGAGCAACACCTACTGCTGCATAGCCCCGACAAACCGGCTGGGCTCGTGGATAAAAGCGGCAAGCTACCTATGGATACAGAACACGCTGGTCACGGACGTACTGACGGAAGACGCCTGCGGCGTGCTGCCCGTGTGCGAAGCCGGTGAAGCGCCCGTTTTTGAAGGCAACCAAGCGTATTGCGGGACACGCACGATAGAAACCAAGGCTGCCAGACAATACGTTTGGACGGAGAACGGAGACGGCATCAACAATGGGATGACGGAAACGATTATATGGAGCACGGACAATTCGGTGCCATGTTCCAAGCTTTCCGAGCCGTGCATGCGCCTCAGGCCGATCGACGCGGCCATCGTGGACGACGCCGCCAATAACATTTACAAGTTGAGCTTCTACGTCCAGGGCGAATCGAACATACAGCCAAACGATGCCAACGGCAACGACCAACCATTGTCCGTGTTCGCCGCCTTCGGAAGGTCGTGGAACGACATCAGCCAGTCAGGCTTCCTGAGCAGCGACTTCGCTGGCACCGAGGCCCTCTTGGTAACTAGAGGTTGCAACAAGCTGGACGGGAGTTGCACAGGCACTCCGATGGCCACAGCCGGGAGCAAGGATGGGGCTTCCTTATTACAGTACAATTCTCAAGGCCCTTGGCTTTTAGGGCTCTCGGGCACGACCAACCCAGTTTCGGTTTGGGGTGGTGTCACTTTCATCTCCGACCCCAATTTAAAACCGTCTACACTGACGGGCACCAATGGCAAGGACTTGATAATAACTTTCAAGTTCAAGAAAGGCGGTTCGTTCGACCCTACGCAATGGTACCAATCCGGCACTAGTGGGATTGCCTTTTACATAGGCGGCAGTGTCTCCCAAGGAAAAGCAAACATATACTGGAGTCCGCCGCCTTCTACCATTTCCGATAAGTACGTCACGTTCACAGCTAAAACGCAGCCACTGAATACGTGGGGCAGTCCGTCCAGGGAGAACAACGACATCTCGCAAACCGACGGTTACTGTACACCTGGCAACAAACCGCTAGCCGACTCTACAGGCTCGGGTGTGGGATATGCAGGCTCTTCGGACGGGCTGGTTGATTTGGCCGCGGGTTCCGACCCAGGATTCCCCTCTTTTTGGCGTGCATTAGGTCAATGGCACGAACAACTATGGATTGCGTATATACCTTCCATTCCAGCGGCAAATTGCAGGATATGCGGCAAGGGCTGTCCCACTGGATTGTGCGACAACGTCGATGGGAGCTGCTCTGTCGCATGGGCTGGCGCGGTCAGCATAAGGTTCCAGCCGAAGAACTACGTCTGCTGCAATCTGGGGTCGGCCTACGCATGGCAGGAAGGAAGTTCGTGCCAGCCGGGCACTCTAGTAGACGCCTCCGCATGCAATCCGTCCACTTGCACAGCCAAGTGCACCGCGGAAGGCTACGGGGTTCCGTCATACGATTACTGCACTGATCCCAATCATAGGAGCGGCCCATTGTGCCTTGTCTGCCAATGTCTGGCGCCCGGCTCGTCCACGTCCACAACCACGACCACAACCACAACCACGTCCACAACCACGACCACAATCGCAGGTGCAACCACCACAACAACATCCACCACGATCCTGCCCGTCTGCTCGCGAACGGACTGTAGCGAGGGTGTGACGCAGAACTGCAAATGCGGCACCGCGACATGCTACGTTTCCAATCCAGACTATTGTTGCGCTAGCGCGAACAGCTGCAATTCGTATCAGTGGGCGTGCCGGTCCGCCTGCGGCATAACGACAACCACAACCACATCCTCGTCCACCACCACGACAACCACAACCACATCCTCGTCCACCACCACGACAATCCCGCCCAGTTGCCCGCCACCCAACTATTGCGATTATACGGCAGAGTGCAATTGCGATTATACGGTACCGTGTACAACCGCATGCAACTGGGCTTACACCTGCCCGTTCTCGGGCATGTGCTGCTGCGGCGCCGCAGCAACCACGTCCACAACCACCACAACCACACTTGCGCCAACTTGCTCTTATTCAGACTGCGGCTCATGCACCGGCGCTGGATGCAAGTGGTGGACGTGCTGGGACGGATGGCCATGGGAATCTAGCGGATGTAATTCCAACGATGTCTGTGACTCGTGGTGCTGGTGTACTCGGAGCCCGTCGGGCTGTGGTTGATTAGCCACCACGACCACAGCGCCGCCCGTAGACTAAACGCGATAGAAAACATTTTTAAATAGCCGAAATACAAATTAAATATAGGTAAATCGCATGGCAAAAGGAGAAGTCCCGATTTCTTACATAATCGCGCTTATACTCGGAATAGCGGTCGTGGCCGTAATCGGCTACTGGTTCTTCGTCGTGCAGAGCCAGGGCGGCGGAGAAATGACCATCACCCAATGCAGAGACAAGGCTTACGTCTACTGCAACATGTGGCGCGATAACGGATATGGTGTCGACGATACCACACTCGCCCCGTATTTGGGAATGATTAACGGCGGCGCAAAGTGGTTTTCGAAAGCGGACACCGCAGCTGGAGTGCCGGCCTATGCGCCGGCATGCATTACGTACAACACGATACCCAGTGATAGTACGCACACGATCGGAAGCAAGGCCTCCGGCACTGGCATGATAGGGGACTGCGAGTCGATTTTGGGCGCTTAAACCAAAGCACCGGTTCGTTCTTATGAGTTTCAGAAAGGGAGAAATCCCGATACCTTACATACTAGCGATCGTGCTACTCGTCATAGTCCTAGGGCTCCTCGCGTACTGGCTGTACACCAGCGGGAAGGGCTGGGACCAGATCGTGTCCGAATCCACATGCCGGGCCAAGCTCAAGTTCTACTGCAACTCCTGGAAGGTGAACACGTACGCCGCGGACAAAAAACCGAACGGCGTTACGGACTTCTCCGACGACTGCAATACGGTCAACCAGATAGAGAACAAGGACAAATACTACGCTCCTGACTGCTGCGCATTGACGTGGGCGCAAGACGTCGGACAGCCCACCTGCGAACAATGAGCAAGTTTTCCTAGCAAGCCGTGCCATGGCTGCGAATGGCCATGCTGCTAATATTTAATAAACGAAAACGCAAATATGTATTAGGCGTTGGTCCGATGAGCAAAGGAGAAATCCCGATAGGATACATAATAGCGCTAATACTCGGGGTAGCGGTTGTTGCCATATTAGGCTACTGGTTCTTCGTTGTGCAGAACAAAGGGGGAGGAGAAATCACTTTTGACCAGTGTAGGAACAAGGCTTACACTTACTGCACCATATGGCGCGGCACAGGGTACGCGCAAGACAACGGCGCACCAGATTTGGGATTGCTGTACGGCGGGGCTAAATGGTTTTCTATACCAACCACTGGCACTACCGGCGTTGATGCGTACGCGCCTGAATGCGTGACTTTCCAAGTACTACAAACGCATACAATTGGAGCAATCAACCCGACTACTGGCGATGCTCCCGCCGGCTCGCTTGTAGCCGAATGCGAGGAATTGCTTTCCGTGTAGAATGCAGTCCGTTATTGATGCCATCTTTCAGGAGTGGGCATAGGTTTTCTTCTAATAACCCCATACTATAATTATGCGCAGCTACATTCGTGCCCGCGTAGCCGGCCGCGGGGTGGCCGTGCACACGCTCGTGCTCGTGATAATGATAGCGATGTTCGCCATAGTGGCCGTGTTCCTGTTCTACAAGTGGGCGCAGCCGTCCGTTATCGAAGCAACGACCATCAGCTGCGAGTTCAAGAAGCTGGCGTACTGCGCGGATTGGAAGCAGAACGGATACGGCACCACGCCGTGGACGTGGAGCGAGAAGCAGCCGCTGGGTTGCGAGGCCTACGGCGTGACGCAGCCCGTTACGAAGGACGAATGCAACATCTGAGCAGCGCTGGGTGATGGAATGTTCGGTAGAAAGGGGGGCACTCCGGAGTCGGAGGTATTGACGCTGATAGCCATCTCGGTGGCCGTAATGATACTCGTGCTCATGATACCCACGATGATCGAGAACATGGCTTCGCTTTTCGCGCTCGGCTCGTCCGAGGCGGTGGCGCGCGACCTCGGCGGGCTCGTGACCATAATCGGCGCGGCAATCGACAGCGCTTCCATAAACTACGTGGGCGCCGACGAGGCGATAGTCTACACGGTCGTGATAAAAGACAAGCTCGTGACGGTCGAGGCGTTCAAGGTTGTCAACAGCGACGGCGTGAGGACGCTCGAGCGCATAGGCGGCATACCGGCGATGGAGCACGGTTACAGCCGCATACCGTTCGGCATAGCCGCAAGCATCGAAGCCAAGAACGAGTTCACGATAACGAAGGCGCTGTTCGGCGACGGGACGAACTACGACATACAGGTGAAGTGAATGGCAGCCGAACGTGCTAGAGTATTTTTCGAAGGCCGCGCGAACAAGGGTCAGGCGGCCGCGATAATCTCCGAGTACTTCACGGCGTTCTTCGCCATAGCGATAGCGGTGTTCCTGTACTTCATGTTCTACGGCCGCTACCTCGACGTGCAGGTCGTTGTGGAAAGCAACGAGGTGGCGCGCCGCGCGATCAACAGCGCGCAGGTTCTGATGAGCTCGCACGACGTCGTGTGGTCCGAGCAGGTCGGGGGCGCGGACAGGTTCTACCGCGGGATATTCGACAAGGCGAAGCTCGATGCGCAGATGGTACGTGAGGATAGCTACGCCAGCGACCAGCTGGACAAAGGCGTATTGAAGGAATACCTGACATACCCGGGCACGGTCACGAAGATAACCATACGCAGCAGCGACACCGGCGATGCCTGGTTCGCGGCGTTCGCCGACTATGGCAACGCGGAAAGCAGCGGCTTCCTCCAATGCATTGTGAGCCACATCGGTTTGGACATTTTCGTTCAGGACGACGAATGCATGACGTACATGCAGGGCTCGAACAGGTTCGAGAAGAGCTTCCCCGTGCTGTACAAGGACGCGGCCGACGGCGGGACGCCGCATCCGGCAATCATGACAGTCGTGATGACTTCGAAATGAGGCTGTTGAAATGATGTCGAGGAACGGATTTCTGTCGATAGCGCTGATAGGCGTGATAGCCACAGTCGTAACCATAATCATGATAGTCGTGCCGATAGTCACCACAAAGCTGCACATACAGCGCTACCTGCAGGTGGAATACAAGTACAACAACGCCGAGATGGCCATGCTCGGCCTTGTATCGTACGCGGACATAAGGCACGATCTCGGGCTTTACGTTGCTGGGATGAGCTCGAACAACCAGGCGGCCGGCAGTGCTTTCGTCAGGGACGCGCTGGGAACCAAAGTGGCTGCTGTGCTGGACAAGCTTGTGCCAGAGGGCGGGTGTTATGCGTTGTATTACGACACGCAGCCTTACGGCACGAACGAGGACAGCTGGACGCTGATAACCAAGCGTGAAAAAGAAGCCGGCGGCGAGGACTGCGACCCCGCAAATCTCCTAAGCACGGCGAGGACGTTTTTGCCCTTGCCACAAGGCGATGCGCAGGTCATGCTCGTGCTGAAGACGTTATGAGTGGTTAGGATGGCGGTGCCGAACATCGGACTGGGCAGGAAAGCCATAGACCCGATAACAGGGCTAATAGCAGTCATCATAATTGGCGCGGTCTTCATCGAGGCTTTCTACACAGCCAACATCGTCATCAGCACCAACGTGATCAGGCAGGACGCGCGCGAGACCGCGGCGATAAGCGTGATAAACGGGATGGAGTTCCTGAAGCGCACGATGCAGGAAGGCATGACTTATGCCACGGAGCGCGCCACGTACGACGTGCTTGCAAAGAGCGGCTACGACACCGTGCCGGCCGAACTGCGGTATTCGAACGGCGAGGCCTACTGGCGCAAGTACTCCCAGACGTTCGTGCCGGACTTCAAGGCCAGCCTTGAGCGCGCGATAGCGAAGGACTTTGAAAGCTACGGGGTGGCGTATGGCTCGGCGTATCCGTCCATCGGGCTCGGCGTGTCGATGACAGTGCCTTCGTATTCTAGCTGCGGCACCGCAGCGGTAACGAACAAAGGCAGCAGCGTCGGCGTTTCGATTACCAGCAAATGCGCGGACGGCCTGAAGGCATCGAACGACTTAATGACAGTCACGGAAAGCAACGCGAACTTCGAGGCGGACGTGCCTGTGAACGGGTTCGCTCTCGTAGACAATGCGAAGGCTGTTTTCGCCTCCGCATCCGACCCGATGCTGGGCGCAATAACGAGCGCAACAGCCTGCACATCGCTTTCACGTTCGGTAAGCGACTGCTCAGCCAGCTGCGACGACCTTTTGAATTACTGCTCGGACGCATCCTGTACCAATGATTGGAGGTGCGTGCTGAGGAATTCCATACTGACGAAACTGAAAAGTTCCGGCATAGTCGTCAGCGGTGCAACGGTATCTTTCGACATACCGCCAGGCGGGTTGAATGCTCAGTACCACATCGAGAGCCAAACTTGCACGGAAACGACCGGTTACACTTTGACGTGCACGTACGGCTACGAGGCGGACGCGAACGTGGAAGTCACCGTGACGCCAGCAGGCGGGCAGTTCTATCCGATATACGACCCGACTTCTAAAAAAACGCAATGGTCGCAGATGGCGCTGAAGTTCATGGTTCTTGACGGCAACCTCGGCTCCTACCAGCCGCCCACTTCTACAACCACAACAACATCGACAACCACTACAACAATCGCCCCGACCACCACGACCACAATCGCAGGTGCAACCACCACAACAACGACAACAACTATTCCCACAACCACAACAACATCGACAACCACTACAACAATCGCCCCGACATCCACAACGACCACGACCACCTTGCCGTCGTGCACTTTGCTAAACCTCAGTCCGGCATCAGGAACGCCCAGTTATACAGTGACAGCTACCATGCAGTACATCACATGCAAGTTGTGCGATTATCTTGGATGTTCGGGCAGCAGCTGCGCCGGCACGCTCATACGCACAGGCAGCGGCACGTTCACGGCGCCCGGCGCGGCCGGCACGTTCGGCTACTACGCATGCCCTGGCTCAGGCTATAGCAAGATAACGGTCGCCGCTCCTGCTACTACCACGACGACAACCACGACTACATCATCGACAACCACGACCACTACCACAACGACCACCACGACAATTCCGACTATCGACTATTGCTATCTTCCGACCACGACGACCACGCTGCCTCCGACGTCGGACTGCGCTGTAGGCACGGGCCACACCTTCACGTCCACAGGCCTGTTGTTCACTGCGAGCGCTTCCAACGGTGGCGTGCTGAAGGTATCCGGGTCAGGTTATACGTTCTACGAGACGAAGCACAACGTTCCCGCCACCGCGAGCTGCCCGCAGAGCGGGACATTCAACTGCCCGGCCGGGACCTTCATCAGCTTCTACATGAAGGACAATCGCGGCACCAACACCAAATCCACCTTCAACGCCTTCAGCCCTCTTGGGACCAATTATTATCCTAGCCTTTACGCCGGAACGGTCGGCTCCGACTACTTCTACACCTATCAGCAAGGTCCGGCATGGTATCCAGGCGAAATGGGCTTCCCGCAGAGCAGCGCTTCGTTCAAGTTCGATGCCAAGGGTAGCAGCGAGTGGGGCATCGACGTGCAGGGCATTATGTGCTACGCGCCCAACAACGTCTGCAAATACGGGCGAGGCTACACGTGGTCCGGTCCGGGCACCTACTACGCGGACGCCAGCACAGGTGTAGCTAGCATAAGCAGGTCCAGCGAGTACACGTTCTTCGAGACGCCGCATCCGGCGCCCCTTTACCCTGGTCCGAGCTCCAACTCAGTTTGCCCGCTCGAGCCGTACACCTACGCCTGCCCGCCAGGCGAGTACATGAAAATCTACGCGCGGGCCGATAGCGGCTCGAGCAACGCCATGTTCCGAGTGTTCGACGACACCGGCTACGACTGCTGCGACACGCCCACCATCGCCGCGCATCAACTTCTGAAGATTAACTACGCGAACTCGAATTACGTCTGGTACGACCTGCGCGTGAATAAAGCGAAGTTCGAGTGGCTCCCCTCGAGCAGCGGTACCGACTGGGGCGTCGACGTGAAGGCTATCCAGTGCTACGTGCCCACGTCGTGCAACGGGCCGATTACGCTGAATGCCGACCCGACCACAGTTTTTACATACTATCCCGTCACTTACAGCGCGAGCGGCCTGTCGAACTGCGGCGGTCAGATCAGGAGCCAGTACAGGACTATTAACTTCTACCAAGGCGGCTGCACCGGAGGCACGCTTCTCGGACAGTGCACCGGCGACACCGGATGTGTTCCCTATGAAAATTCTTGGTCCAGTGCGACGCCGGGAGCGTACAGCCTATCCGCCACCATAGACATGAACTGCGACGGCGACATCACCGACCCGGGCGAGTGCGACACGAAGACCGTGAACGTGTACCAGTGCTTAGTCGGGCAGGGTGCGACCTTCACGAGCTACGGAACCCAGACGCCCAACGCCCAGACCGGACTGCCCAGCTACGCGCGGCCGGGCCAGTACACCTACTACGAGAGCATACACAATTACGCCCGCACCTATACCTGCCAGATGAGCGGCCTGTACAGCTGCCCAGCCTACACGCAGCAGATGATTGTCAGTTTCAGATATGGAGTGTCATACGACGCCGATTATCAAGCCGGTCTTTATTTCTACAACTCGGCCGGCACCCAAATCGGCTACCAGCCTGGTTCCGGCGCGACTATGAATTGGGACTACACGCTCAATGCCAACGCTGTGAAAATGCAATGGCGATGCAACGACCCGGCATGCGCCGACGGTTACTATGGCATTGACGTTTCAAGCATAACATGCGGCGTCCTAGCCTAGCTGCTGCCGAGGAGGGATTGCTGTTCTAGTCCACAGGCGTAATCGTACGCTGTATCAGTATGCCGCGCTTGGTCAGCTTTCCAATGTACGAATAGTCGACCCGCACCACGAACTTCACGGTTTTCGGGTAGTTCACGTCTTCCGGCGTCAGGCTGTACGGATACGTGCAGGAAAGCTGCTGCTTAACTGACAGCGTTGTGCCGCCAAACTCCACACTGTCGGTCTTGGCTCCGGTACTGTAGGTCGTGCTTATGCTCAAATCATCGCCCCACGACGCCATGCACGTCTTGGCCGCGGCGAACACGTCGTGCCCGGCAGTGTAGCCGTAGAACATCGTTATGTTTATGGGCGATCTTATTTGCGCGTGCGCCACGTCCTCGTCCTTCGACAGGTACACCTGCACGTAGACGTTCCCATTGTACAGGCTCGCGTCGGGCGCCACGATGGAATCCGGCACGAAATATACCGTCACATCAACCGGCCCCTCGAACTTCTTCGCGCCTTCGCTCGTCTCCTTCGCCCGGCTGAGGTCTGTCCAGTTGGCGGCGAATATGAAATCGTTCTGGCCTTCGCCGACATAGTCGTACGAATACTCCAAGCGCACCTCGGCCCCGGCGCTCGTGCTGTCCGCGAGCACGCCGCTGCCCCTGAGGTTTATTATCATCTCGTCGCCAGGCCCGAGCGTGCATTTGCTGACCTGCGTGCACCTGTCTGGCGTGAGCGGGTCGCCTAGCGGTTTCTTCGCGGAGCTCTTCATGGACGCGCTGCTATTGTAAAGCTGGGCGCTGACCACGTAAAAGTTCTTCACGATCCGCGTGTCGCTGGGGTTGCTCACCCGTATGGGCATCGCGTATATGTCGAGGTTGATGTCGATTCCATTTCCATACTCGTCCTCGCGGCCGAACAGCGTCATGCCATATGTCGCCGTGTTGAAGTACACGTTTGCCACGCCCGTCGGTCCGACCTTCACCGCGGGCGGGACGTTGCCGCTGAGACCAGCCTGGCAGTAGGCCACGTTCTGCGGATTGGTTATCGTGCATAGTGCGGCCGCGAGCGTCGGATTGTTTTCATAAACCATCGGCAGCACAACCGTTACCAGCGTGAATACGAATATTAGCACGATGCCGAGCCATATCGAGTTGTACCGCAGCGTGTAAAAGAACAGCGCGAGCAGGCATATCGCAGCAATGACCCAGACTATCCACATCGCATCGGTCAAGGTGTTGTCCGGGTTTAGGAAATTGGCGAAGCTCATGATAGAGTCGTTTAAGCTGCTTATCAGCGGGTTGGTGACTATTATGACCGCCAGGAAAGCCGTTACGCCTATGGCCTTTATCCACGCCGCAAAGTTCAGGTAGTCAGCGGGCTTGACCTCCTTTTTTTCGCTTCCCTTCGCCGTCTTTGTCTTTTGTGGTTCTCGCGTAGCTTGGTTGGCACCGCGCTTCGTGCCACAGTTAGCACACACATTAACCCTGTCGCTGTTAGTGTATCCGCAATAATTGCAAGGCCAAGACACAAAACTCCCTAATAGTTAATTATTTTTAAAGAAAAAATACCTTCGGAATGGGGCTCTGGCCCGAAGGTTAAGCATTTCAGCTTTAAAACCGAACATTGAGATTACAACTACTACATGCGGAGGTACCACAGATGCAACAGGACAAGACGCAGAACGCGAAGGTTCCGCAGGATAGGCAGAAGCAGCCTGTTCAGCAGAAGCAACCCGTTCAACAGCAGAATTTCAAACAGGCGAACCAGCCAAAGCAACAGGCGCAGCCCGAGCAGCAGAGCCAACCGAAGCAGGCCATGCAGCCTCAGCAGAGACCGCAGCAACCACAGCAAAAGCCGCAGCCAATGCCGCAGACGCAGCCGAAACCGCAGCAAGCACAACAGCCTACGCAGCCGAAGGCCCAGCCCCAGGCGAGGGCCGAGGAGAACGTCGTATTCGTGGGCCAGAAACCGAGCATGGCTTACGTGCTGGCTGTGATGACGCAGTTCAACTCGGGCAAGGGCGAGATTCGAGTTAAGGCGCGCGGCAAGTCGATATCGCGCGCCGTCGACGTTGCGGAAATCGTCCGCCGCAAGTTCCTGAGCAGCCTGCGCGTGAAGAGCATACGCATCGGCACGGAGGAGCACGAGCTGGAGGACAAGACCACAGTCCCGGTGTCGATGATTGAGATAGTGCTCTGCAGATGAGCTGCTGTTCGAGAAGTTTGAAACGTTCTTTGATTTTTCTTTCCCTTTTCTTTCCTTCGCGGCTACCTTTCGAGGATGAACGACTTTTTATGCAGCGGGTTCTCGCGCACAGCGTGCACTAGCATCTCCATCCTCTCGCCCACAGCCACGGCTTCCTCCTCCTCGAGCACGTCCTTCGCGCGCTTCAGCTTGCGCGCCTTGTCCGCGTAGATGGTAAACAGCCGCTCATCCTTCTGGACAGTGTCGCCTATCTTCTTGTGCAGGTAGACGCCCGCGCCCTTGTCCGATGGAGAACCCGCGGCGCGTGCCACAGTAGAGAGCACGTGGTTGTTCAGCCAAAGCACGAACCCGCTTCGGTCCGCGTGTATGTCCATTCCATACTTGCCAATCTCGATGTCCTCGGGCTGCACCTGGCTGTCCCCGCCCTGCTCGAAGATTATCTGCCTTAGCTTCTCCTCGGCCTTTCCGCTCTTCAGCGCCTCGTCCACGAGCTTCGGCCCGTCCTTGCCGACCATGTTCAAAAGCATGTAAGCGATGTGCTTCGCTTTGTCAAGCACGTCCGGTATCGCCTTCTTGCGCATGATTAGCTCAAGCGCCTCCTTCGCCTCGAGCGCCGGTCCGATCGTGCGGCCGATAGGCTGCTCGCCATACGTTATCGCGCACTCGGTGCGTATGCCGAGGCGGTTGCCCATCTCGATCATGTCCTTTGCCAGCAGGTCCGCATCGCCGATCGTCTTGAGCTTCGTTCCGCGGCCGCACGGTATATCCACAACAAGGTACTCCGCGCCAACCGCCTTCTTCTTGCTCATTATCGAAGGCATCAGCAGAGGGTCTATGGAAAGTGGATACTCGATGCGTATGAAAATGTCGTCGGCGGGCGCGAGCTCCAATGAACCGCCCCACACAATGCAGCCGCCCGTCTTGTTCACCACGGCTTTCATCTCATCAACATTCAGCGCCACGGGCATGAGCACTTCCGCGCGATCGGCAGTGCCGGCTGCGGACGTTATCGCGCGCGACGACGTCTTCGGTATTGTCAGCCCGCACGCCGCAACGATCGGCACAAGGAGCAGCGTAGTTTTGTCTCCGGGCACGCCGCCTACGGAGTGCTTGTCAACGACGTACGGCGCGTTGAACTCGAGCCGCCTGCCCGTCTCCACCATGGCGCGCGCCATGCTGACGTTCTCCTCTATGTCCATGCCGTAACTGTTCAATGCTGTAACGAAGGACGTCAGCTCTATTTCGCTAAGATTGCCGGCGACTGCGTCTTTCACGATTTCCAGAAAATCCTCGTAGCTCAGCCTCCGGTTCTTCATCTTCGCGCGTATGCTGCTTATGGACGCAGGGTACATCGCAGCCGCCACCTCGACCTCGGCGCCGTTGCTCAGGTTCATGTGCGTCGCAATCTTGTCAAAAACCCCGATGCTCCCTCTTTCCACGGCGTGGTGCGTTGTGTTTATGACCGCAGTCATCTCCGCGCTGTCCGACTTGAGCGTCACCCTGCTGAGGCCGTGCACGCCGAGGTCGGCGGCGTCGTCCTCGTGCAGCACCGCTATCGGCTTCTCGCCGGCTTCTATGCCCAGGATTTTCGCTTTCATCTTCACGAAAAACTACTTCCACTGCCTCAATGCCATGCGCAGCTCAGCGTGACTCTTTGCATACGTGCCTAGTTTTACTTTTTTCATAGCCGCATCGATCGCCTGCCTCGCAGCTGCCGCCCCGGCGGCCGTGCCAAACGGATGGCCGTGTATCCCGCCGCCCAGTTGTATCACAACGTCCTTGCCGAAAATCTTCACTTCGTCCGGTATCAGTCGCGGGTGCAGTCCGCCCGATGCCACGGGCATCACAGGCTTGACGCCATGCAGCCTGTCCTTCAGCGCGTGCAGGTTCGCTGCCACGTCCTTCCTGTCCTCGCTCATCTTGCCGACCGCTGTGCCCGCATGCAGCTGGTCGACGCCAACCACGCGCAGCAGCTTCGCAAGCACGGGCATCGCTATCCCGTGCCGCCTGTTCTTCGTCAGCGCCGCGTGCATCGCGCGGTGGCCGTGCAGCACCAACGGCAGGTTTTCGTTCCGCAGCGTCTGCAGTGCCGCAAACCCGACAGTCAGCACGTCGACCATCGCATACTCTCCGCCCCACGCCGCAACGAGCTTCGCGCGCTTCAGCATCTCGTCGGTTTCCGCGGTCACGTTCGCCATGTAGAATTTCCTTTCGCCCGTCTCGCGCTCGGCCTTGTCGCGCGCACACAGCGTTTCCTTGACGCGCCTTTCGAAGCGGTTGAAGCTCTGGCTCGCAAGGTTCTCGTCGTCCTTAACGATGTCGCAACCGCCCGCCCACGCGCTGTACGCGACCTTTGCATGGTCCGCAGTTTTCAGCCCGAGCTTCGGTTTTATAATCGTTCCAACCAGCGGCCTGTTTTTCACTTTTGTCATTTTACGAATGCCCGCGATTCCGTACTTCGGCCCCTTGAAGCTCTTGGCGAATTTTTTCGGCAGCCAGATGTCATTCAGCCGCAGCCACCGCAGTTCCTCGAGGCCGAACACGTTGCCCGCAACGCTGCTCAGAAGGTTCGGCATGTTGCCCGGCTCGAACAGCTCTGTCGGATAAGCGATACGCACCTTGTTCCCGCGTATGCTGAAGACTTTCGCAGCCAGGCGTTCCACATACTTGTGCATAGTCCTGACTTCCGTCCACGTGCCGATCGAGCTTTCGGCAGCCACGCCGCCAGCCGCGTGTCGCATATTTGTTCCAAGCGGTTCGACGTGGAACTCGCACACGACGTCCGTGGACTTCGGCCTGTACTTCGAATCGATGAAATCCTCGTATTTCATTCGCATCAGCTCACTTCGGCTTGCCGAGCAGCCGCTTCATGCCCGCAGGCGAGAGCACGCCCTTCTCCGTCACGAACTTCGTCACGAGCTTCGCTGGCACTAGCTCGAAAGCCGGGTTGCGTATCTTCACGCCTTTCAGGTTGCCCGGGTGTAGCAGCTCGAGGTACACTTCGGCCGCAGGCCTTTCCTCGATGTACAGCTTCTTGCGGCGGTCGAGTTTGAACGTGCTGCCAACAACGTAGAACGGCTTCCTGTGCTCGCGCGCTGCCAGCGCAAGGTTGAGCGTGCCGATCTTGTTCACGAAGCCGAACTTCGGCAAGGCGCGCACCGCGTCCGTGCCGACCACGACGCAGTCGACCTCGTCCATGAAAAATCCTACGGCAGCGTCCGTGATAAGCGTAACTGGAATCTTCAGCGCGGCCAGCTCTTTTACAGTCCGCACGCCCTGCTCCAGCGGGTCCGTCTCCGTTGCAATCACAGCGATGCGCTTGCCCTCTTTCCACGCGCGCTTGATCACGGCCAGCGCCTCGCCGGAATGGCAGTGCGTCATTATCGTGTAACCGTCGCCTATGAGCTTCGTTCCGTTGCGCGCGATTTTCTCCGTCACGAGATCGAGCTGCCTCAGCAGCGTGTCGATGGTCTTCAACGTGCGCCTTTTCTTTACAGCCTCGATGCAGTTGTGCAGAACTACCGCAGTCGGCCGCGCATCCTCGAGTATTTTCGCCGCGACCTCGAACTTCAACCCGAACCCGTTGCGCTTGCAGAAACCGCGCAGGAACTGCAGGCCATAAATCGCTATCTGCTTCGCGCCTTGGACCTTCACGGACTTTATCTGTTCGACCGTTCTGGTCAAACCAGGATCCTCGTATCTTTTAATGCGGACCTTCCTGATGCGGACTTTCCGTATGCGGACCCTACCCATGAGAATGATTTCGCTTTCCTATAACTTAATTTTTCCTTTGCGGCCGCTTCGGAAGGCTTAAATAAGCCTATGTGCAGTTCTGAATTGTATGCCCGCCAAAAACAAGGACGAGTTCGCGGAGAAGAGGAAGCGCTTGGTCCGAGATTTGGAAGAGGAAGGAATAATCAAGTCCGAGGCTGTGCGAAAAGCGATGCTGAAGGTGAAGCGCGAGGACTTTATTCTGCCCGAACATCGTGTAAGCGCGTACGAAGATACGCCGCTGCCGATACCGGCCGAGGCAACAATCTCCGCCCCGCACATGCACGCAATGTACTTGTCGGCCGCGCAGTTGAAACCGGGCAACAGCGTTCTGGAGATCGGCTTTGGCTCGGGCATACTGCTTGCGTACGCGAAGGAGATGGTCGGGCCGAAAGGCAAGGTGGCGGGCATCGAAATCTCGCCTGACGTCTACATCTTCGGCAAGCGCAACCTAGAGCGCGCGGGCTACGACAAGAAGGTGCAGCTCATGTCGGGCGACGTTTCCAGGGCAGTGGGCAAGGATAAGTTCGACAGGATATTCGTGAGCGCCACGGCGCCGGAAGTGCCGAAACCGCTGATAGGCATGCTAAAACCGGAAGGAATGATAATCGCGCCCGTCGGGGACAAATACGGCAATCAGGAACTGGTGGCTGTGATGAAGACGAAGGATGGGAAGCTGCTGTTGAAAAACCTCGGATCGGTCGTGTTTGTGCCGCTGCAGGGCGAGTACGGTTTCAGGTGACTTATTTAATACTTAAAAACCGATATTCTGATTATGGAAGTTACGACAGGATATTTCTTCCAAACAGTCTATTTCTCGTTCGCGACAGGCATTATCGGCACATTCGTGCTCATGCAGATTGTGCAATTCCTAGGGTTCGGTAAGAAATCTCCTTCCAGCGGAAACACATACAAGGAGAACAAGACCCCGGAACAACGCATAGCCGAGGCGAAGTCTTTCGATGAATTGGAAAGGGTTGTCTATGATATCGGTCCGATACAGGGTTCCAACCAAACTTACTATCCTCCTGAAATGGCCGCGAGGCTTGAGGCCGTTGATGCGTATGTGACAGGAAAAACCGTTGCGTCCCCGCCAACCGACCCTGACAGTAGGAAGCGGTGGCTTAAGAGGTATCATGCTACGGAGGAAGGAGTGAAGCATATGGAAAGTGTTCACAATTATTTTCAAAAACTGAGCGAGGACCCGGAACTTAGAAGATGGCCTACTAGCCTTATCACACATACTTACGGCTTGAGGGAAAAGGCGGAAGAACTTCTAAATAAACAAGAAGGTAATCTTCACGAACTGAAAAAGAAGTAAGGACAGCCTGACTCACCTTATTTTATCCAAATCGCCGTGGATTATGACTGGCTTTATGCTTTCTAGCTCCTCCCTGAACGCTTCCAGCCGTTCGTGCTCGGGAAGCGGGTTCATGAAGAAAATCTTCTTGTTCAGGTAGAACGCAATCATAATTTCGGCGAACGTGTTCCCGCCCACATAGTCGCGTATGCCCTTCTTCTCCATGTTCACGACGAGTATCGCGTCGCTCCCCGCTATCTTGTCGAAGTGGTCGCGCATGTACGTCGGCTTGATTTTCAGGTAGTCCGCGCGCTCCGACTTGAACGCAGCCACGTCCTCGGCAGTGTGCAGCTCGAACTTGCGCAGCGACTCTGGCACCAGTACAGAATGCCCCAGGCGCTCCAGTTCGCCCTTCACGCGCATGAACTCGTTGCCGAGGCTCAGGCTGCCGCACAACGCTATTATCATGGAAAAGCACGCAATGGGGTCGGGGGGATTTGAACCCCCGTCATCAGGTTTCTTCTCATCATCTTTGGAATCAATGCTCCAAATTCAAAATCTGGAGCCTGGTGTCCTGCCAGGTTGAACGACGACCCCAACTCTTAATCTTTTCTCTAGTTTCGCCTTTTTATACTTTTATCATTCGAGCCTAGAAGTTGATGCAGTTCATGCAGTTTACCGCTATGACAGTCAGAACAATCAGCGCTACAAGCAGCGCAACCCAGACTTTTCTCTCTCCACGGCTTTCGAACAGCCAAGCGAGAAAAGCAAACCACACTCCGAAGAACGCAATGAGCGGAAAGTTGAATCCGAGCACGATTTCGAACAGATTGTAGCCTTCGTTCCACAAGGCGTTCTCACTCGCGCCGAAAGCGATTGCAAGGAACAGCGCAGCCCAGATTAGAATCTTCGTCCCGCGTTTCTTGTCCTTCTCGAAGAACGCGCCGATTATCGTCAGCGCGATAGACATGATTCCGGCAAGCAGTGCATACACGAGCTCTACATCAGACAGAATCATAAGACCAGCCTACAGGATTGCGACTTCGCACGACATTCCGACAAGCTCCTTGAACCGTCGCGCGTCCGCCTCGGTGCCCACGACGCTCTTTATGTGCATCGGTATCGCGAGCTTCGGCCGTATCATCTTCACGAACGTCGCCGCCTCTTCGGGCGTCATGACATAACTGCCGCTCACCGGAACTATCGCGACGTCTATGTCCTTCAGGTGCTGCTCTATGCCCGGAACGATGTCGGTGTCGCCCGCGTGGTAGACGCGTATGCCGCCGATGCTGAAGACGAAGCCAACCCCGCCGCTCTGCTGCGGGTGGTATGGAACGCCGGGCGAGCGGAACTTGTTCATGTTGTACGCCGGCACGGCCTCGATGCGTATGCCGTCGATGTCGTACGACTGCCCGGGCGCGATGAGCAGTCCGCGCACATTGGGCCACACGCTTCGCAGCTTGTCCTTGGCCGCGGCCGTGGTTATGATGACAGTATTGCTCTTCAGCACCTTCTGCACGTCCTCGACGCTGCAGTGGTCGAAGTGCTCGTGCGATATGAGGATTATGTCGGCGGGCGCGGCCGGCTTTATGTTGTACGGGTCGATGTACACTACTTTCTTGCCGGCGGTGAGTCTGAACGCAGAATGCCCGAGCCAGTCTATCTTGACGCCGCTGTATTCCATACAGTATCTAATCTAGTATTGGGCGGGAAAGGATAAATGATTTATAACTAATCCTCGTTACTAATATCATGGACGTCATCCTGCCAAGTGACATATTAGAAAAAATACTTCAGAATTTTCTAGGTCAAAACTATATTTTTTCGCTTTCTATGATATTGCAATTTATAGTAGTTGGTTATATTTTTCTAACTTACAGATATGTCATTTTGAAGGGCGATGATAAAAAATGGAAGAATGTAAAAAACGTTGACAAACTTGTGGTAGCTCTACTATTGGGACTATTACTTTCCTTAGCTGCCGAATCTCTAAATCCATTTTTTACTAGTAACTCAAATTGGGACGAAGGTATGATGAAGCTTTCAGAATATTTTTTAATAATCATAATTTCATACATTTTGGTAAATTGGCCAATAGGAAGCAAAACAATATTTGAAGAAATTAAATTCTATATACTAAAATCTGTAGATATCCTATTTTTTAGTATTGCTATCATGGGTCTTTCAAGAACAATAAGTGGTAAATACGATATACTAAACGGGATAGGTGTAACTATAACGATTATTATTTGCACGCCGTTTGTGTTCGGTAAAATTACAACATTTTTAGAAAAAATAAGAAACAGAAATACTGGAAATTGAAGAGCCTCAGGTGGGACTTACTTGAACCCAGCGCCTCTCGCGCAGTTGATACTTAGGCTCATGCCAGAAATCACAATGAAGATGGATGCTGCCAGCACCGCTAGCTACCGAAAGCAACTGTCAATGCTTTAAACTACTCCCGACATTAACACATTTAACGCATTTTTTCCAAAGCTAGTCGCTATGTACCCGTCTTTTGCCGGCTCTACAAGCCTGTATTCTCCAAGCGATGTTAAAGCGCCTTGCACTTCGCCAAGGCCTATACCCAGCTCTACGCTTAGCTGATATGTTGTATGTGGTGTTTCGCTAGCCGCCTTCAAGATTTTACTATAGCTAGGATTTTTCCTTAAATCCGAAAACATCTTTCCTACCAGTGCGTCCAACCCTTTAGCAGCATTTCCCGCATTCTTTCCCAGCCAGGCCATACGTTTGTCTGACATAAGAATAAGATTGGGGTTAAAACATTTAAAGCCTCAGGCGAGGGTTGAACTCGCGACCTTCCGCTTACAAGGCGGATGCTCTACCAACTGAGCTACTGAGGCAGCTTACAATACTCTGTTTCTGCGTGTAACTTAAATATCTTTTCGAGCCAAAGTTTAACGTATGATTGGCAGAGGGAAGGCGCTGGAAATCGTGCGCGCGCACGTGAAGCGCGACAACCTCGTGAAGCACATACTGGCTGTCGAAGCGATAATGCGCGGGATGGCGAAGGAAATCGGCGAGGACGTGGAGCTGTGGGGCATGGCCGGGCTGTTGCATGACGTGGACTTCGACGAAACGTACGACAATCCTGCGAAACATGGAATGCGGAGCATAGAAATCCTAAACGCGGAAGCATCGGGCGAAGTGCCGGACGAAGTGCTGAAGGCGATTAAGGCGCACAATCCCGAGCACACAGGCGTGCAACCTGAGAGCAAAATGGAATTCGCTCTGCTCGCGGCCGATGCCGTTTCGGGGCTGATAATCGCGATGGCACTCATCATACCGTCGAAAAAATTGGCTGATGTGAAACCAGAAAACATACCGAAACGCTACAAAGAGAAGGACTTTGCGCGCAACTGCAACCGCGCGAACATGCTACTGGCGGAGAAGGCAGGCCTTGCTAAGGAACGCTTCTTTGAAATCGCGCTCAAGTCGCTGCAGGGCATAGCAAACGATCTCAGGCTGTGAAAATGAGAAACCAGATATCGAAGGAAGCTACTGCAAAGTTTTTGAATGCTGGTTACAGGGTGGTAGGCACGCATTCTGGCGTGTCCGTTTGTCATTGGACGAAAGAGAGCCTGCGGCGCGGACGCGTTTGCTACAAGCAGAAATGGTACGGCATCGAGTCACACCGCTGCCTCGAGATGACGCCCGCGCTCGTTTGGTGTTCGCACAACTGCCAGTTCTGCTGGCGCTCGCTGAAGTTCACAAAAGAAGGCGAGCCGAAACCCGACGAGCCCGCGGAGATAATCGACGGCTGTATCGAGGCGAGAAAAATATTGCTCGCCGGATTCGGCGGACGCGAAGGCACAGACCGCAAGAAGTGGGAGGAGGCGCAGAAGCCTACGAGTGCTGCCATCAGTCTGGCAGGCGAGCCGACGATGTACCCGCGCATATCGGATTTGATCGGCGAGTTCAAACGCCGCAACATGACGAGCTTCCTTGTCACAAACGGGACAAGGCCGGACAGATTGCAATCGCTGGCGGTCGAACCGACGAACCTTTACATCAGCCTATGCGCGCCCGACGAAGCGACGTACAAAAAAGTGAACAGGCCGACGATTGCCAATGGTTGGAAAAAACTGAATGAAAGCCTTGCATTGATGAAAAGTTTCAAGTGCAGGAAAGTGCTACGGCTGACGCTCGTGAAGGGGCTGAACATGCACGACGCGGAGAAATATGCTAAACTGATTTCTAAAACAGAGCCAGACGTGATTGAGCCGAAAGGATACAGCTGGGTTGGCGAATCGAGAGAAAGACTCGGCGAGCAGAACGTGCCAACGATGGACGATATGCGCGCTTTTGCGAAGGCAATTGCGGAAAAGACAGGCTACGAAATCGCCGACGAGGACGAGCCGAGCAAGGTTCTGATGCTGAAAAGTTAGAGATATATTGTTTGTTGGGTAATGCTTTTTTCGATGGTAGACGCGCAGAACGTGGAGTGGCCGGTGTTCTTCAGGGACAGCCTCAAGGTCGGGAATCCGGAAAGCCCGGTGGGCATATGCACGCTTTGGACTAGGAAGGAGGAAGTGTTCTCGAGCGTTCCTGAAAGTAGCTACGCCGTATGCGGAAACCTCTACACCGTGCAGGGCATCAATGCGATGATAAAGAACATACTGGCGAACCCGCGAATACGCAGCGTGATAGTCTGCGGCAACGACCTGATGAAGACGGGCGACGCGCTTATGGATTTCGTGCGCAACGGCATCGACTGCAACAGGAAGATAGCAAACCATTCCGGCTTCATCGATTCGAACATAGACATGGGTCTTGTGGAGCTTGTGCGGAAGAACGTCGAAGTCGTGGACATGCGCGGCCGCGAGGCGGACGTGCCGGAGAAAGCGAAAGAGCTCGGAAGAAAGAGTTCGGAACCGTTCGCAGAACCCGTGATCGTCAGCGGCGAACCGTCCGACCATGCGCCACTCGAGTCCGAGGAGGTTGCGTTCAGGATTTCTGGAAAAAACATCGCGGATGCGTGGTTGAAGATTTTGGATGTTGTGATGAAATTCGGCGAGGTAAAACAGAGCGAGTACGGCATACGGCAGAAAGAGATTTTGGATTTGGTTGCGGTTATCGAGAGCGACGACAAAGGCATCGCGCCTTGGCTGAACATTTCGGCAGAGGATTTGGAAAATTATTACAGAACTTTCTTCGGCGGGGCGGAGAAGGGCATAGAGTACACGTACGGCGAACGTCTGTTCAGCTACGCGCTCGACAACGTGCCTGACAAGTTCCTCGGCGAGATGCGCGCGACCACGGACCAGATGAAGAACATAGTCGAGAAGCTGAGGAAGGATCCGCACACACGCCGCGCCGTTGCCTTTGTCCTGCGCGGCAAGGATGCAGGTTCGAAGAGCCCGCCATGCCTAACGCAGATAACATGGAACGTGAAGAACGGCAGACTGCTGCAGACAGCCGTGTTCCGCTCGAACGATATGTACGGCGCTTGGCCGCTGAACGCGTTCGCGCTGCGCAGGCTGCAGCAGACGATTGCGGAACAGCTTGGCATTCCGGCTGGTCAGATGGTCACGATAGCGAACTCTGCGCACGTGTACGAGAACGTGTGGGACGCGGCCGCAGACGTCGTGCGCAAAAATCACACAGGCAGAATCGTCGAGTTCGAGCCTGACAAGAACGGATACTTCGTCGTTTCCGTCGACGGCGGCGATATCGTGGTGGAGCACAGGCTGAACGACGGCCGGCCGAGCGGTTTCATTTTTCGCGGCAAACAATCGCAGGAGCTCTACAGGCGCATAGCGAACGAGAATCTCATAACCAAGCTCGACCATGCCGCGTACATCGGCCAGGAGTTGGCGCGCGCGGAGGCGGCTTTACGCGAAAACAAGAAGTACGTGCAGGACCGGGCGTAGATAGGCTTAAAAGATTGACGGAGAATGTAGAAGCTATGATGGTTTCAACCTCGCTGTACTCGGTGGAGAACGACATCGAAGCGTCGAAGATAGCCAGGGACATCGTGGAGAACGCGAAAGAGATCACGAGCCCAGCCGTAGCCAGAAATTACGAGTTTGAAAAGAAGGCTGATATCATAGACGGCTACCTGATTATGGCGACGAACGCGCTCGGCTACTTCGTTAGCGGGAGGAGCTCGCTACCTAAGTCGGACGTCAGGCAGTGCTGCTCGAACCTGATGAAAGGGCTGGACATGCTCTTGAACGTGGAATGAAAACGGCGAGCAGAACCCTTTTATTTCAATCGCACCAATTAGTTCTACATACGATTGAAAGGTGCTTTCGATGCCAGACCCACGGAAAAATCCGATGTCGCCGGAACAGCGCGAACAGATGGACATAGCGCGCATACGCATACCGCGCCGAGGCGAGATACTGGGAATAGTGGAGCAGATGCTTGGCAACGACAGGATGCGCGCGCGCTGCTCCGACGGGAACACCCGCATATGCCGCATACCGGGTAAGCTCCGCAAGCGCGCGTGGGCGCACATGGGCGACATGCTGCTGCTGAAGCTGTGGGTTGTGCAGAGCAACGAGCGCGCCGACATCGCATACGTGTACAAGCCCACGCAGGCAAACTGGCTGCGCAGGAAGGGCTACGTGCCCGAGAACTTCGTTTGAACGCCGCTCCCGTTTCGCCGCTTCTGAAAGTTAATTAAGTTTGGAACAGGAATTTATTTCATGATTGATTCTGTCGTCATGCCAGAGCGGAGGCTGGCGCTGCTGCGCAGGAACAAGCAGCTGCTGAAGAAGCTCGAGGAGCTGGCGGAGGTGAGCGTGGACCTGCGCGACGGCGTCACCTTCGAATCGGACGACCCGATACGCGGGATGCGCGTGAAGCAGGTGCTGACCGCGTTCGGTCGCGGATTCGCGATGGACGACGCGCTGAACCTGCTGGACGAAGAGCAGGAGCTGTGCCTGATAGACATCACAGAGTATGCTGGCAAGTCCAAGAACAGGCTCGCTGATTTGAAGGGCCGCGTTATCGGCCGCGAAGGCAAGGCGAAGAACGTGGTCGAACGGTTCACGGGCACGCACATGGTCGTGTCCGGCAAGACCGTCGGCATAATCGGCAGATGGCAGGCCGTGCAGGTCGCGCGCGAAGCGGTCTGCATGCTGCTCGAAGGCCGCAAGCACGGCACCGTGTTCCGCTATCTCGAGGAGAACGTCGTGAAAATTTAAGAGCAAGCGAAACGATAAACTAACAGCGGAGTCGCAGGAGCGAAAACGGAAGGTGTTGACGTGGCTGAGAAGGAAGAGCTGGGCGCGCCCATTTCCGACAGGATGACAGCGGAGGACATCGCGCGCAACATGAAGGAGATTAGCGTAGCCGAGTTCTTCGAGAAGAACCGCCACCTGCTCGGGTACGAGAACTCCACGAAGGCCATGCTCACTGTTGTGAAGGAGGGCGTGGACAACAGCCTGGACGCGTGCGAGGAGGCGGAGATACTCCCGGAGATAAAAATCACCGTGAAGCAGCTGGGCATAGACCGATTCAAAATTATAATGGAGGACAACGGACCCGGCGTTGTCGAGTCGAAGATGGCGCTTGCCTTCGGCAAGATGCTTTTCGGCAGCAAGTTCCACAGGCTGAAGCAGTCGCGCGGAAAGCAGGGACTGGGCATACGCGGCGCGATTTTGTACGCGCAGCTGACAACAGGCAAGCCCGCGAGGATAAAGACAAGCACGGGCGACTCGAAGATACACGAGTTCGAGCTGCTGATAGACACTGTAAAGAACGAGCCGAAGATATCCTTGCACAACACGATGCCGAACAAGGAAAGGTGGCACGGCGTTGTTATCGAGGTGGAGCTCGAAGGCGTTTACGTCGAGCGCGCGCAGTCGATAATGGAATACCTGAAGCGCACGGCCATAGCAAACCCGTACGCGCACATAGTTTACAACGGACCGAACGGGGTCGTGAAGTTCGAACGCACGACGAACACGATGCCGAAGCAGCCGAAGGAAATCAAGCCGCA
>Ga0315289_10000788_pt1 | contig 48749 bp, 38 predicted proteins | sample YL17G11_40_MG_FD_203452 | JGI IMG/M metagenome (GOLD analysis project Ga0315289, IMG submission 203452) | Sediment microbial communities from Yellowstone Lake, YNP, Wyoming, USA - YL17G11_40 | ecosystem: Environmental > Aquatic > Freshwater > Lake > Sediment | place: USA: Wyoming | collected... | reverse complement strand
TTCTTTGGGGGGTGTGGGTCCCCATGTGTGGGGGGGGTTTTTTACCCCCGGCCCACGGACGCGCGCGGCCGTACGGCCGCGCCACAATGACCGCCTTGTCTCAACGGGCCGCAAGACCGGCAGCGGAACCAAGGTATTATACACCGGGGGAAAGAAAAGGTGTCAGGAACCTTAAGTCGTAGGGTTCCTGACACCTTTTCTTCCCCAAACCGATTTCGCAGTCCGAACGTCCTGCGTAACGATACAATACGCCCGCGGTGTAGCGCCCGTACGGGCGCCTTCCTGCGCGGGGCACAAGGCCCCGCGCTACGCCTGAGATCGTAAAGGCATGGCAAGGAGCAAGAAGTGGCCCGCAAGTTCCCGTTACTGGAGGTCGCCTGGGCGACCGTAGCCCGCGCGGGCAATGCGCTCGAGCGAGGCCTGTTCCAGACCGATTTCCCGCCGGATGAGTTTGCGGCGCGCCGGGCGGCGATCTTCGACGCCATCGGGGCCGGGGCACACGCCCTCCTCCAAGGCGCCCCGCCCGTCCGGGGTTTCGACGTCTTCCGCCAGACGAACGAGTTTTACTACTGCTGCGGCGTGGAAGTGCCGCAGGCGTGCTTGCTGCTTTCGGGCACGGACCGCACGGCGGCGCTCTACCTTCCCCATCGTCCGGAGCGGGCGGGTTCCGAGGGAACAACGCTCGCCGCCGAGGACGCCAAACTCATCCGGCGATTCACCGGCGTCGATGCCGTTTACGGAATCGAACGGCTTGCCGGGCATCTCAAGACCGCGTCCGTGCTCTACACGCCGCACGCCCCCGCCGAGGGCCGGCAGGCCAGCCGCGACGAACTGGCAAGGTCGGACAAACTCGTGGCCGCCGACCCGTGGGACGGCCGCCCCGCCCGCCAGCAGCACCTCATCGACTTGCTCCGCGCGCGGTTTGCCGGCCTGGAGATTCGCGACCTGTCGCCCACGCTGGACGTCTTGCGCGCGATCAAGAGCCCGCGCGAAATGAATCTCCTGCGCCGCGCGGGCCTCCTTGCGGCGGCGGCGGTGACCGAGGCCATGCGCGCCACCCGGCCGGGCGTGATCGAGTACCAGTTGGGCGCCATCGCCGACGCCGTCTACCTGGCCCACGGGGCCCAGGGCCACGGCTATCGGCCCATCATCGCCAGCGGCGAGAACGCCTGGCACGCCCACTACTTCCGCAACAACTGCGCCCTGAGGGATGGCGACCTGGTCCTCATGGACACCGCCCCCGACTACGGATACTACACGAGCGACATCGGCCGCATGTGGCCGGTCGGCGGGACCTACGCGCCCCGGCAGCGGGAACTGTACGGGTTCATGGTGGAGTACCACAAGGCGCTGCTTCGCCGCATCCGTCCCGGGGCGACCGCCGACCGGATCCTGGCCGAGGCCGCCGCCGAGATGGCCAAGGTGATCGGCAGGACCCGGTTCTCGAAGCCGATCTACAAGAGCGCCGCGCAGCGGACGCTGGAGTTCAAAGGCCACCTCTCGCATGCCGTCGGCATGGCGGTCCACGACGTGGGCGACTACCGTTCCGGGCCGCTGCGGCCGGGCGTGGTGTTTGCGGTCGATCCGCAGATGTGGGTCCCCGAAGAGAAACGCTACATCCGCGTTGAAGATACCGTGGCGGTGACCGAGGACGGAATCGAGACCCTCACCTGTGCAGCGCCGCTTGAACTGGGCGACGTTGAGGCCGCCCTGCGCAGGAAGAGCGCGTTTCCCGCCATGGGAACATGATGCCGGACGGGAGTGCTGCCTGCCGGTCAGCCGCGGGAACAGCCCACATATGGAATTCAAGCCATGCAAGAGAATGGGCGGCAAGTCGCGGCCTGCCGCCCCTTGGGGACTTGCACTGGCGTCCCCAAGAGGAGTCGAACCTCTAGCCTTTGGCTCCGGAGGGCAAGAAGCCCACTGCAAGTGGTTGTGAACAAAAGGCTTACATCGCGTTTTTCGGCCGAAAACGAGGGTTTCAAGTGGATGACAAGTCGCTGAGCAGTCGATGACAAGCCACCACCACGTGGCGACTGACCCACTCGGTGACCCACTTTCGACCCTTGCCTGACACGGCGCTGTCGTAAGGTCGCGGCCATGATTCATTGCCGCATGTCAACGAAGAACGGGTTGAACTTAAGCGCCTGGGCGCAGTGAGGGCAGGTGGAGAGCAGGCGCGGGTCGGCAAAGGCGGCGTCGGGGAGGTCGAGACAAGGAGATCGCCCGGGCGCGAGGTGCGAGGAAAGGGATTCGATGACGGAGACGGTTTTCCGTGCGGGCTCGAACTCGACGCCGCACCAGGGGCAGCGGGTTGCGTGGCGGATTCGCGTGGCGCCGGGGCGGCGGTCTCCTGCCGCATCATCCAGGGCGACGACCCGCTGGGCTACTCCGCCGCCATGCCGCCGTCGATGCTCTACGGAAAGCCCCACACGGCCCGGGAGTGGCTCGAGGCCACCGCCGACACCGAGTACCCCGACCTCGTGCCGCAGATCATGGCTTACTTCGACGCCCCCCGGGCAGGCGACATCCTGGTCTTTGCCGCGCCGGGCTGGGACTTCCACAACCGCAACAAGGCCGGCCACGGAGGCGTGCGGCCGGGGGAGATGGTCACCGTGATGCTCCTGGCCGGGCCGGGCGTGCCGCACGAGCGCCGCACAAAGGCCGTCCGCTCCGTGGACCTCGTGCCGACGCTGCTGGACCTTCTGGGCCGCCCCGTCCCGGCGGACCTGGACGGCCGCAGCCTGCTCGGCCGCTGAAAAAAGGTTCCAGGAACCTTTTTTTCGGAATAGGGTCGCTCCTTGAAGCGTTGACTTTTCTGACCCCTGAGGCACAATGGCGTTGGTTGATGGACACGCGGTGCGTCTGCCGATAGAATCAAAGGCAAGCCAAGGCAGGGGTATGAGGATGGTGGCGCTGAGCAACATCCTGGACAAACGGGAGGAAATCCTCCGGATCGCCGCCCGGCACGGAGCACGCAACGTGCGCGTCTTCGGGTCTGTGGTCAGGGGCGATGCCGTCGGGGATAGCGACGTGGATTTTCTGGTCCGCCTGGACGACGACCGGTCGCTGATCGACCACATCGCTCTCATCCGCGAGTTGGAGGACCTCATCGGGTGCCGCGTGGACGTGGTGACCGAGGACGCCTTGCACCGAGTCATCCGCGCCCGCGTGCTGGCTGAGGGGGTGCCCCTGTGAAGGACGACCGGCTCTACCTGGAGCACATCCGCGATGCCATAGCGAAGGTTCGTACCTGCACGGCGGGCGGGCGCGACGCTTTTCTGCGGAACTCGCTGATCCAGGACGGCGTCATTCGCAACTTCGAGATCGTCGGCGAGGCCTCCAAGCAACTCAGCGACGGCGTGAAGGGAAAACACCCCGAGATCCCGTGGAGCGACATCGCACGGTTCAGGGATTTCTTGATCCACCACTACATGGGCGTGAACCTGAAGCGCGTCTGGGGCGTGGTCGAGACCCATCTGCCTGCGCTCCAGAAAGCCGTCGAGGAACGATTGAAGTCCTGTTGACGGGCGGACCGGTTTCCGCCGAGGTGGGCGGGCGGAGTTTGCTGGGGCGGTAAGCTTTCACCGCAATTGGGGTTGCTGGCAGCGAAGTCCTTCGATATGATGCGCCTGCCGTGGAGGAACCCTTCGCCATCCAGGAGACAGCCATGCCCGCCATTCTGGCTTCGGCCGATGCGTACGGAGTTTTCCTCCTTGTGCTTGGCATCGTCGTTGCATTGGCGATGGTAGTGGGACTTTACTTTTTATCCAGGATTACGCTTAAGGGCGTTGTTTTTGGAATTGCTGTCGCCCTCTATGTTGTGGCAAGAATGATTCCGGCCGACAATGTGATGAGAGAGGTGCACGCGATTGCAGGGACGCTCCAACTGGCCGGCGTGTTGGGCGCGATTCTTGGCCTGATCGACCTCTTCAGGGGTGAGAAGCAGGCGAAGTTGGTTCCCCTACCGCCGCGCGTCATCACACCTGTGCAGATCAACCGAGATTCTTTGAGTCGCTTAGAGCGTTTTAAGTTTGGGTATGGACTTTGCCGATAGTAGGGGCATGCCGGCCCCAATCTCCTTGGATGTGCGAGAGCGAGTGGTGAAAGCGTACGAAGCCGGTTACGGCACGCTTCCCAAGGTGGCTCGCCTGTTCGGCATCAGCCGCTCGTGCCTGGCGGCCCTGCTCCACCAGTACCGGCAGACCGGCTCCCTGGCCCCCAAGCCTCATGGCGGGGGGCATCCGGCCGCCTATGCGGGCGAGACGCTGGAGGACCTGCGGCAACGGGTGCATCGTCAGCCCGATGCCACGCTGGAGGAACTCCGGGATCAAACGGGCGTCGCCTGCAGCCTGACCGCGGTCCACAACACCCTGAAACGCCTGCGGCTGCGCTTAAAAAAAAGACACTCCACGCCAGCGAGCAGGAGCGGCCGGACGTAAAGGCCCGGCGGGCCACCCGGCGGGCGTATGGGGCCGAAGAGAAGATCCGCATCGTCCTGGAGGGCCTGCGGGGCGAGATCCCGGTGGCGGAACTCTGCCGCCGCGAAGGCATCGCCCCCACCGTCTATTACCGCGGGTCCAAGGACTTCCTGGAGGCCGGCAAGAACGGCCTCGTACGGGATACCCGGCGGGACGCCACCGCCGACGAAGTCCGTGAGCTGAAGGCCGAGAACGACGCCCTGAAGCGGGCGTTGGCCGAGGCGGTGCTGGACGTGACGCGTCTTAAAAAAGCCTCGGGCTTTGAGGCGGAGGTACGTCCGCATGTCCGCCCAAGAGAAGCTCGAACGGTTGCGGGCCATCGAGGCGTCACCGCTCGGGGTCACCGAGGCTCTGGCCCGACTGGATCTGCCGCCCTCGACGTACTACCGCTGGCGCCGGAAATTCCACGGCCAGGGGTTCGAGGGCCTCAAGGACCTCTCGCCCTGCAAGGGCCGCGTCTGGAACGCCCTGCTGCCCCAGGAGCGGGATAAGGTCCTGGAGGTGGCCCTCCAGTGCCCCGACGGGTCGCCGCGGCAGCTGGCGTGCTGGCTCGCCGATCAGGCCGGATTTACAACTTCGGAATCAACCGTCTACCGCGTCCTGAAGGCGGCCGGGTATGTCAAGCCACGCTGTGAACCAAAATCGACCAGTTCAGGGGCTACCCCTTTACTTCCGAATCTCACCTCCGAGAGGCTCAATCGACTCGCCGATCATCGTTGTCAGATCGTGCCTTACAAGCGACTTGCTGGACAGTCAGTTTCCGGCGGATGCCAGGAGCATCTGTCGGGCTTCGGCGCGTTCCTCAGCGGAGAAGACGCTCTTGCGGGAGTCGATCTGAAGGGCTTCCTCAAGATACCGCTTGGCCTGGTCGGCATCTTTCATCTTGGCGCAGACCCGGCCCAACTGAAGCAGCGCTTTGGCTCGCCGCGGGCTGTCGGGCGGATTGAGACTGGCCATCTTCTCGAAATCCTTCCGGGCGTCCTGCAGCCGGCCCAGTCGCATGAGAACGACCCCACGGGTATCCCGCAGATGGTCGTCATCCGGGGCAAGCGCCACGGCCCTGTCCGCCAGTTCGAGCGCCCTCTTGTAGTCATGCTTCGATTCCGACAGGATCCAGGCCAGATCGTTGAGCGCCGGGGGGTTGTTGGGATGTGCCTCGATCACCTTGACGTAGGCCATCTCGGCGCCGCCGATGTCACCCCCCTGGTACGCGAGCAGGGCGAGGCCGAGTAGGGCCTCGGTCATCAGGGGCGCGCTTCGAAGGGCCTCCTCGTAGCACGCCTTTGCGGCTTTTCGGTGCGCGTCGGCGCCCCCCGAGTGGAGGACTTTCGCGGCTAGCAGGAAGGTCCCGGCATCGCCGGGCTGTTTCCTGGCCAGCGCGGACATCAGGCTGGCGATCTCATCGAACTGCTTGGCGGCAGCGAGATACAGAATCTGCTGCTGCACCACCCCCGGATGATCCGGGGCCAGCCTTGAGGCCTGCTCAATCCGATCCTTGCAGGCGGCCAGATTGCCTGCTGCGCGGTAGAGGTCCGCCAGGGCCAACAGCACATTGACGCTGCTGCGACCTGCCTCGGTTTGCCGATAGGCGTCGAGCCTTGCGATAGCGGCGTCCCTCTGCCCGGCGACATCGAGGGCCCTGGCAACGACCAGTTGCAGCCGCTCATCCGACGGCTTCCGGTTGGCCGCCTGATTCGCCAGGACCTGGGCTTCTTCAAGCGCCTTGGCATCGGGGGGGCTGCCGGCCAGCGAAACGAGAGCGTCCAGGCTCCCGGGATCGTCGGGGTTCTGTTTAAGGAGCGTACGGACCAGTTCCCTTGCCATACCCAAGTTGCCCAACCTCCGCTCGGCTTCGGCCCTGGCCAGGAGCAGGTCCCTGTGACCGGGATTCGCTTCCGTGGCTCGGATGGCCAGGTCACGTGCCCCGGCGATGTCCATGCGGTCCATCGCGAGGCCGAAGAGCGCCAGGTAGGCGTCCACGGCGGAAGGGGCCAGCTGAACGACCCGTTCGAGGAGTTGCTGCGCCTTCTGAGTGGATTCCTGCTTGCCTTCGCGGAGCAACTCCAGTGCCCGAATGCCCAGGACCCCTGGATCGTTGGGGTTTGTTTTTTCCAGCGCCGCCAGGATCTGAGAGGCCCTCGCGTGATCATCCCCTTTGTTCCGGCTCAACAGCGCGCGCATCAGCCGGTCTTGCAGGACACGGTTGGCCGGATAGGCCTTGGCGCCCTCTTCGAGCGTGTTGACGGCCTTGTCCCAGTTGCCGGAATCGGCGTAGAACCTTGCCAGCCTCAAGTGTCCGTCGCCGTCCATGCCGAACGTCGTGAGATGGGCATAGTCCTGTTCGGCAAGAGCCGTGTCTCCGGTGGCGGCCCGGTAGTCGGCGCGCACCAGATAGGCGGCAAAGGAATTGCGCTTGGCCACTTCCGCGTCGAGTTGGCGCCGCGCCTCATCACGGCGGCCCTCTCGTTCCAGGATGGCCACCTTTGTGGCGACGGGCACCAGAGACTCGGGCGCTATGGCGGCAGCCTCATCCAGGTACTTCATCGCGGCATCCACGTCCCGTTTCTGTGCGTACAGCACGCGAGCCAAGTCCACCCGGCACACCGGGTCCTTGGGGTCCTGGGCAATCCGCAGCCTCAACTGTTCGACGGCCTGCGCCACATTGCCTTCGCCGTAGGCCACGCGCCAGCGATGGGCATCCAGGACGCCGGGGCCCTTGCCCACCTTGTCGAGCACCTCTTTGGCGTCCGTGAAGCGGCCTCGCCGTTCAAGCAGTACCATGAGGCGATCCGCCACGTCCGTGGCCTCCGGGTTGGAAGCGAGGGCGCGCTGGTAGACTGCCTCGGCACCGTCGAGGTCGGCGAGCCGTTCGTGCATCGCGCCCAGCAGCAGCACCGGCTCCGACCACCTGGGATCCGCCGCCATGCAGCGGTTGAGTGCGTCGGCAATCTCCTTCTGCTTGTCGCGCCAACGGTTCTGCGACATCCAGAGTTCGACCTGATACAGACGCCCGAGGATGCCGTTCTCGCCCTGGACGTCGCGGATCTTATTCACCAGCGCCTGCGCCAGCGCCTCGTCATTGCGGATTTCCGGGAACTGAAGGAGCCGCAGTGCCGCACGAACGTCATCCGTGTCCTCCTTGACCAGGGCCTTGGCGCGTTCGGTGCGGGACTGCGGACTACCGTTGGCGATCTCCAACAAATCCAACTGGGCCTTGAGGTCCCGTTTGTCTTCCCGTGATTCAACCTCTTTCACGGCGGCCTGCAGCGCCGCGCGTGCCTCGTCATACTGCTTGTTTGAGGCCAGTACCTCGGCCAGGGCTTGCCATGGCGCGGCCTGCTTCTTGTACTTGTCCGACGCCTCGCGGCAGGTCCGGAGGGCGTCATCGGTTCGCTGCTGGCGAACATGGATTTGCGCGAGCATCATCCGGGCACCCAGAGTCTCGGCCTCGGGATATGTCTTGATCGTCTCTTCCAGTTCCTTCTGTGCATCGTCCAGGCGGCCTTGTTTCATGGCAATCGTGGCCTGAAGGACGCGAACCGGGACAACCTCAGTGTGCTCCCTCCGGAGCGCGGCGAGTTCCTTGGCAAGGGCTCCGAGGTCCGCCTTGCCCCTGGCATCGGCCGGCTCGGGGACGGCGGCAATGGCGATCTCGATGCGCAGGAGGGTCGTCGGAAGGTCGTCAGCCGCCAGTCGCGAGGCGGCACTGGCCGCCTGAAGCGCCTCGGACCATCGCCCCTGAGACCGGTACTCGCGCGCCAGCCACCTCATCAGCGACGCATCACGAGGGCTCAACCGGCGGCATTCGCCGAGGGCCCGGGCCGCCAGTTGCGGCTGGCTCGTCTGGCGATAGGCCTGGACCAACAACATCCAAGCCCGATAGTCAAGCAACCCTGCCGCGGTCACGGGCTCCAAAAGGGCGACGACGCGACTCGGTTCCCCTTCCGCCTGCGCGACGAGAGCCTCGAGCCATGCCACCTTTTCGCGCGGCTCAGGGACAGGCTGTACCTCGTTCGCCTTGACGTACTCGTCGAGGCAGGCGCGGGCCTCGGCGACCTTGCCGCCGACCGCGTAAAGTTCTATGGCGCTTGGGAGCACGCTGAGCCTGTGGCGCCCGGACTTGACGGCGGCGAGCGTTTCATCGGCCAGGGCGACGCCCTCGCTGGGCGAACGCCCGGAGGCCACGATTCTCGACCGGAGGTTGAACCTGGCCGCCACCAGGTCCATCGGGTCGACGATGTCGTACGCCAGCGGGTCCTTTCCCTCTCCGGCGCGGTAACCGGTGAGGGTTCCCGCGCTGTCCTTGGCCGGCTCGCCGATGTAGTAGCCGGCGGTGTTGCCCTCGGCGTCCTTGACGGGCACGAGCATGGCGTCGAGGGCGTTTAACTCGACCTCGGCCTTGGCGAGGACCCCGTGCCGCATCCACGCTGCGGCCAGGCCCAGGCGAACGTCGGGATCGGAGGGCTTGTCAAGCGGTTGGAGCGCGTCGGCCCGTTCCAGGTCCGTTCTGGCGGCAGCAAGAAACGCATCCTGCTCGGCCTTGCCTTCAGGCCTGGGCGGGAGCAGTCGAACGCGGGTGCGGGCCAGGTAGACGTCGGCCGATCCAGGGTCGCGCTCGAGAGCGCGGTCGAGCCACTTCAGGGCGTCCTGCCTTGCCGTCTTGCTATCGCTGCTTGCTGCGATAGCGCTCAGGAGGATGCAGGCTTTGACGTACGACGCCGATGGCCCGGCCTGCTTCGAGGCGGCGTTGACCAACTCCTCGAGTTTGGCCTGGGCCTCCTCGCGTTTCGTGCGATCGGTTTGGGCCGCCAGCGACTGCGCAAGCCATATCGTGGCATCGGGGTCGCCGGGGGCCTGCTTCAGCCGCTGCTCGGCGATGTAGCCGAGTTCTCCAGACTGGCCGGTGTAGGCATAGAGGATGGCCAGGGGCCTGTAGACGGAGGCGTTGTCGGGGCTGAGCCGCAGGATGCGCCGGTACGCGTCGATGGCCGCCAGGATGTTGCCCACCTCCAGCGGCCGGACCAGCAGGTTCGCGCGGGCGTACTGTTCCAGCACCTCGGGGTTGTCCGGGAACCGCTCGAGGTAGTCCCGCAGGTTGGTCGCGGCCTCCTTCCAGTTCCCCTGCTGGAATGCGGCCTGCCCGCTGGCGAGGCCCCTGGAGGCGATGATCTCCTTCCGCACGTATCGCGCGACGACCATGCCGGTGCCGAGCAGCACCAGAGCCGCCACAAGGATAAGCAGCAGTTTCCAGTTGATCTTTGCGGGTTTCCGCTCGCTGATCATGACATGCCCCCAAGTAAGACCATGGTATCCCGACGATTCCGTGAATCGACAGGGCTTGCAGGCGAATACGGCTCAGGAACAGGCTGGGCGACCCCCCACAAACCGTTCGTCATGCCGCCTGCCTGTGCGACGTCAGACTCCGGGGCCGACCGGCAACCGACATCATACAAAGGATACGGCTGCGTTGGCAAGGGCCAGTCCGGACAGCCGGTAATGCCTAAGTGCTGTGGGTTCTCCGGAACGAGGCGGCGATATTCACGCATGGCGGGAAACGAGGGCACGGACCGAAAGCCCCCTGTCGCGGGGAAAGCCCTCTAGGTGATTTCTGGCCGGTGTCCCCCGTCTCGGGGGGTACGAGACGGGGGCACCTGGCCTGCCGATACAAACAACGAACTTCTTAAGCCAAACGCCTCATATACCAGCCCCCTGCGGCGAGGCCGACGAGGCCCAGCAACACTGCGGCCGGGGCGGGAACGACCGACCCTTTGACCTCGCCGCCTGTAAGGGCGTTGCCGTTCTTGTGGTCGGCGGAGAACAGCGCGTCCAGGGAACTTGTACCCACGTTCACCTTGCTGCTACCCGTCAGGGCATCCGTGAACATCAAGGAACCGGTTGCCGACCATTGGTCCGGTCCGGCGCGCGTCAAGGTGAAGTCCAAGTACACGTTGTATGCCTTGCCACCGTGGACCTTCGCGGTGTCGATCGCGGTGCCGAAGCCGCGCAGTCTTAGACCGCTCACACAGGGCTCCGGAGCCGGTTATCGCCTCACGGCACGCCCAGTTCCCTCCCAGCCGACAAGGCTGGGGCCGAACGGGCGACGGTCAGCCCCCTCCGCCGCAAGGGCGGAGGGGGCTGCCTTGTTGGGTTTCCTACGCCAGCCGCCGCATCAGCCATCCGACGAGGCCCAGGCCGATGAGGCCGAGGCCGATGGCCGCCGGGGCGGGAACGGAAACGAGGTACAACTGGTCTTGGTGCTTATAGGCCATATTCCCCACATGGCCTGGCGTCCAGGCGTTCAGGATGCGAACGTCCTCGATGCCCTTGCCGACCCATTCGTCTGTGTTTCCGCCCACAGTGGTGGCGTCATTCGCAAGAGCAACGAACGCGTTGTTCGCGCCCCCTGCCTCTTGTTCGATGAACCAAATCGCCTGCTGTAGCGCCCCGGCAGAATTACTCCGGCCCGCACCGTAGTTGTACCCCGCGAGCGTACCTGTTGCGAACTTCGTGTACAGGTAGGCCGTCCGAGGATCGAGATTGTCCCCGTGTGCTTTGCCACCTAGGATCGCGTGCGAGCCAGGGCCTGTAACTGCACCACTGGCCTCGTTGATGAAGGTCGTGCTCACAATGATGGCTATCGGTTGGGCGACATGCTCACCCGTTTCCACGCAGAACGTCTGGAAGGACTCGGGATGCCCGCCTAGGCCACACGCTTTCGCATCATAGGCCGCATTGCTCAAGAGCAGGCCCGGGCCGCCGTCGGAGTAGAGGGTAAACTCGCCGCCATTGCCCGCATAGTAGCCCCCGACCCGGCCCCAATTGACCTGCCCCCCCGTATAGTCTGCCATCGCGGGAGCTGCAAACAGGGCGAAGGCTGCAAGCGTTAGAAGCGCCTTTCTCATTATTCCCCTCATGCTGGCCTTCCGCCCTGTGCCGCAACGGGCACAGGGCGCACAGGCCAACAGGGTTAGATTAATCGACCGGCCGCTTCAGCCAGCCGACGAGGCGGATGGCCGCCGGGGCGCGAGCCAGGTACAACTGCTTCTGACTGCTGCCTCCGCCTCGGGTGCACAAGGCGGAGGCCCCGACCGTCATCCGTCAACAGAACCGAGCAGCCCTAAGCATACCTTCGCATGTACCAACCGATGAGGCCCAGGCCGATCAGGCCCAGACCGATCGCGGCCGGTGCGGGGACGATGCTTCCTTTGACCTCGCCGGCATCGAGCGTGCGATCCTGCCCGCCAAACAGCGTATCCAGGGAGGTTTGCCCAATGGCGAACTTCAGTACCAACAGCGTACCATTGTCCTGAGCCGCCCTGTCGCCCCGGGTGATCTGGCCATCGACGCTATCAGCATCCGGAGTGTTCGGCGTGAACGCCGCGTCGCCCATGAACTTCCAGGGGTCGCCGCGATTAATGAGAATGGCGTCGTTCCCGCTGGACGTGACCAGGTAACCCGTGATTTCCAGGTGGCCCGCGGCCCCGCCCACGATGGCGATGGAAGAGGACGTGAAGTCCGCCTTGACCGCATTCGAAGTCGTGACCGTGTCGGTGAAGGTCAGAGTCCCCGCGGCGGACCAGTTGTCGACCCCTGGCAGATCAGTCAGATTCATGGCGAGCAGGAAATCGAAGGGGTTGCCCGATGACCCTCCCCAGATCACCGCGCTGTCCAGCACGGTGGTGGTCGACATGTCCTCAAGATTTACGGTGAACATCGAGGCGTTGGTCTCGGTGACGTTGAGAGTCTTGGGGGGGCCTGCCGTATAAACCAGCCGCGCCGAGCTCAGATCGAAGGTGACCGCAAGGTCCGCCCGGGCCACCGCCGGCATCGCCAGAACGGCCGCCGCCAGCGCCACGGCCCCGAGTTTTATTGTTCTTAATGCTGACATTTTCAGTTTCTCCTGGTCACTGCTTTGCTGTTGTCACCAGGGCCGACCCGCTGCCGGCCCCGTTTCCATCGTGTCATCCGCGCGCCGTACGCCCCTGCCACCACCCGACCAGGCCCAGGCCGATGAGGCCGAGGCCGATGGCCGCCGGGGCGGGGATAAGAATTGCGCCGTCACTGCACGGGAACGACTGCAAGGTGGCCAACTTAGTGCCTTTATCAGTTACATAATACTTGTAACTGTGGCTCCAAACCCCAAGGCCGTCCGCAGTTGGGAGGAAGACGTTGAATGTCACCGCCGCACCCACACCAGTCGGAGGTGTATCGCCGGGCTCAAAGTGGGCGGTGAACAGCAGCCAATTGCCCGTGCCACCGATGTAGTCGGCAGTTGTGGCGGCCTTGTAAAGGACCTCCTTCGGCGGCGAACCCGTCACCGTATCCAACGTCCAGGTCACGGGATCACCTGATGTTTGGGGCCTGCTATTGCCCGGAGGCACACTGCCGGCTCTCTGGAAGCCGTCGCAGGGGGTGACTTCCCAGTAGTAGGGCGATGATGTTATATCAATCTCCATCTTACTGAAGGTGGCCCACTGACCAGCCCTGAGACCGAAGAGCTGTGAAAAAGTATCGCCTTCGATCACGCCTCCGATAAGTTGAAGGTCCATCACATCGGCCCAGGCAGTTGAGCAGCCCAGTCCGATGACCGCCATTATTGCCACGAACACAACCGAACGTTGCACGGCTTGGTTCCTCTCTCGCAGGCATCATTCCTGGTTCGGCCGTGCCGCACGCTGCGGCACATGAGCCGCTACTTGCCCAAGACGGACAAGTGACCAACTTGCCTAGGAGAGGAGCGGAGGACCGCGAGGAGACTCCGAGACGAGGATGCACTGAGGCTGGAGAATCGGCGGTGGGTCACACCGCAGACGATGCAAGAGACGATGCTCGCCTGCTGGATGATCGAACGAGCAGATCTCCAGGACGGCGCTGCAATCGGGGTTGGCGATGAACGTGTGCCCGACCTGCATCGGCCCGCCTGCGTGGAACCAGTCCGGAACGTGGCCGAAATGGGCGTTCCTGGCCGCGCGGCCGAGTTGCCACGCGCCCAGGCTTCCCAGGCCGGCGAGGACCAATGACAGGCTGGCCGGTTCCTCGGGCAGGCGGCCCGGCTTACGCATCGGGTCGGCCGCCGCCGCAAGGCCCGCCGGGAGCAGCACGTCCGAAAGTCCCGAATCAAGGCAGGCCAGGGTGCCGACTTGCTCGGACGCGGCTACCGGCGCGGTTGTCGGAGAAGAGGCCGACGTGCAAACAGAAAAGGCGCCGATGTCCGCCCGCGCACCGGTCACGGCGCCCAGAACAAGCGCGACAACGACAGCAGTTTTCGAAAGGCTACTCACGGGTACTCCCCCCAAAGCGCGCTAACGCCTTTGGTAATAATAGTATACACCAAAAAATGCCCGTTGTCAAATGCCGTTGGCAAGAAAATCTCGAAAAAAAATGTCCCGGGCGCCGGTTCGACTGCCCATGCCCTTCCTCCGCACCGCGGACGCCGATGCGGCCAAGATGTAACCTCTTGTCTGACAAGGGCTTGCGTTCTCCAGACGCCCTGCGGCAACCGTTCCACGCAAGTTACGACTCAGGCCTGAGGGACGGCCTTGGACCGCCCATTGGACGAGGCCGGAGCGGATTTTTCGTCGGGAATCACCAACTTCTTCATCAGCCAGAGTTCCCCGGCCAGGATGAACACGGCCAGGGGCATCATTGCCAAGCCCGCGAAGTCATGGAAGAAGGTCTCTGCGGCCTTGCTGTAGCCGGCGCCGAACAGTGCGGCCGTGATAACCAGGCGGGCCAGGTTGCAGGCGATGGCGATGGGAACGCTCGAGGCCAGCAGGACGGCCTTCTGCCACCGGGGCCGGTTCACGAGGTACGCCAGCGTGGCCGCGACGACGACAAAGGCCGTCAGCATCCTCAGGCCGCTACAGGCCTCGGCCACGGCCATTTCGGCGCCGTTGACCGTGAGGACGTTTCCTGCCCGATGCACCGTGGCCCCGAACAGTTCCAGGAGGAAGACCGCCCCCGTCGTGGCCTGCGACTGGAGGGGGCTGCTGATCAGGTTGTGGATGCGCCCCGGCAGCGGAATCATGAGGAAGAGGAACAGCAGCACCCACGCGAGCCGGCGAAACGCCTGCCAACCGGTAACCATCAGGACAAGTCCGGCAATCGTCAGTACCAGGGCATAGCGCATGGCCGACTCAAAAAGGTACACCAGCCCATAGAAGCGGACGGCTTGCGCCACGAGGAGCAGCCCGATGCCCGCCCACCAGGAAGGTCGCAGCCGGCACGCCCCGAGAGCCGCGCGCTCCCGCCACACGAGGTAGACGGCCACAAAGGGGACCAGGAGACCGACCGAGTAGTTTTCGTCGCGCTTCAACTCCATCGCCAGGTCATAGATGATTGACCCATACGCCCAGGCCATCGCCCCCAACGACGCGGCGCCTACTGCAATCCAGAAGACCAGCGGGTCTACCGCGGCCAGGTACGGCCTGGCCTTCGAGTCGCTCGGATATCGATATTTTGCCATGACGCCTTCCTACTTCGGTGCGGCGGCCTGATTCGCAGCGCCCGGCACGGCCCGTGCGGGCCCGGCCACCGGCGCATCCGGCATCACCGCGCGAATGGCCTGGGCGGAGTCCGCCGCGAAAGCCCGCACGGAGCGGGCCGCTGTCTCCAGCGTAACATGGCCATTCGCCGAGGACACGATCTGAACCTGTGCCATGTAGCGGACCCCCGAGGCGCCGCGCGCGGCCTTCGACCTCAGCAGAGACACATCGGGACAGTACTGCCCATCGACGATGTAGTAGTTGAGGACCACCATCTCGCCGGAGCCGAAGCCGCCGCGCGAGAACCGGTACAGGCGGCATTCGAGCGGCTGGCCGCTGCCACGCAGGAGTTCCACCGAGCGCGTATCGTCGAGCGTCCATCCTCCGCCCGGGTAACACACTTCCGGGCGGTGGGGCATGAGATCCCGTGCGCGAACGCCGTATGCGATCCAGAGGCGCACGGGTTCATTTCGTCGGACGTAAGCGCGGCTGACATAATCGTTGCAGTCGGCCGCTTCGATCACCGACTCCTCGACGGGCACCTCCGTGCCTTGCCAGCCGCCGATTTGCAGCGGCAGGCCCCGGGTGAGCGTGCCCGGGGGCAAGGGTACGCTGTCGGACGGACGGTCCAGGTATTGGGCAAGCAGCCTGTATCCCATGCCGCTCGCAAGCAACAGGATGACGGCTGCCGCGGCGGCTGCAACGAGGGGGCGCCTGTCTGCGTGCGTTCTTGCAGTCATAGAGTTCTCCGGGAGCCGCGAGGCCAGTCAGGCTCGGGCGATGACAATCCGTGAAACCAGCGCCGCGGCACCGTCGGCGGCGCACCTGCCGATAAGCGTTGTCCCCGGCGCCTTGCGGTGATACCCGCGGCTGACCCAGCCGCCGATTGGGTCTTCGCTTCCGGTCAACACCCGGACGGAGAGGCGCGGGTCCAGTTCAACCGTCACGGAACCGGGTCCGACCGCAACTTCAAAACGGTTTGCGGATACCTCCCTGGCACGGCAGTCCTCGGCGAGATGGAGATACAGTTCGACGCCATGCCGGCCGCGCGCGAGGATTTCATCGCGGACGGTCAGTTGCCGCCCGGGACCATCCAGTTCGAGCGTCCGGCGATGGACGACGGGGTCCGCCAGGCGGGTGTAGCCATCGTGTTCGCCGCCCACCTTCCCGCCGCGGGACATGGGTTCCCAGGCCGTGCATCGGGCCTTTGCCCGCTCGCCCCACATGAACGGCCCCAGCATCTCGGACTGATCCTGGCCATCGATGACAACCGTGTTGTGCGCACGGGTGCTGCGGAAGTACTGCCGCCACCTGGGGAAACTGAAGTAGTCATACGTCCCAGGGTCAACGAGGACGTCCCGCCCGAAGGCGCGTAGCGTGAAACTCAGGGCGTCCGCGTGACCGTGGGCGGCCAGCGGCCCCATGCCCAGGTCGCCACAGTCAAAGACCACGCTGACGGGGTCGCCCGCACCGGGGCCGCCGCACTGGAGCAGGTAGTAGCCAGTGCCGGGAAAGGCGCGCGAGACGATGCGGGGTCCCGATTCGGGCGACTTGACGGCGTCGAAGCGGGCACGGCCCGACTCGCCGAGCAGCCACCGCGCAGCCTCGCTGTACCCGCCCGACCCTGCCTTGAAGTCGGGACGCTCGAACAGAACAGCCCCGACGGCCAGCCAGGGGCGGACGTCGCCGCGCTCTCCGCCCAGGTCCAGGACGTACCCATCGTCGCAATCGCCGAACATGGGAAGGTTGTTTCCCCCTTCGCTTAGCGCGGCGGTGAACTCGAACATCTTCTCCAGGCGCGACCAATATTCAGCGGGGAAGTCCTCGCCGGTGGTCCGCGCCACAATCCCCGCGATGAGGAAAAACTGCATCACGAACAGGTGGTACCCGAGCGCCTGTTCGCGCGTGCCGCCGTCGGGATGCGTCTGCCTCAGGATTTCCTGGCAGAGAATCTCGCGGCTCCGCTCGCGCCAACGTGCGGCGTTCGTGAGGTTGCTGAAGCAGGAGGTGGCGATGAAGACGCCTGCCGCCTCGCCGATCAGGTGGTTATTCGCGGAGGAGCCGCGGGAGTATTTCCGGGTAATCTCCCAAAGATGCAAGTACACGGAGTTCAGGAGGCGAGTTCGGAAGTCATCGTCAACGACGCCGGACTCGCAGATGAGGTCGAGCGTCCAGACCCAGTTGATGAGCCGGATGCCCAGTTCCAGCGGGCTCCGCCAGTTCATCCCGACGCCGTAGGGGCACTGCCGCAGCCAGGAATCCAATTGCTCCTTCGCAGCGGCGGCGTATCGAGGGTCGCCGCTGGCCCGGTAGGCGCGTCCCAGGACCACCATTTGGTGATGGCGGTTGGGTTCCCAGACGAACTTGCAGTCGCCGGTCACCTCGAAGTCGCGGTAGTCGATCCACGGCGCGAACCGCATCGGCGCCGCCTTGCCGCTCTTGTGGTCGCGGTTCCAGTCGATCGGATTGCCAAGGTGGCAGTCTTCCAGGTCGAAGAAACTCAGCCGATGGGCCGCGACGCGGTCGGATCGGGCCTGAAGTCGGCGGCACCACCCTTGCTCGATGCTTCCCGGGCCTGACGCAGCCCACTCGCCGGCTTCCACATCGACAAGCCGAGGCAGCCGCGCAGCGTTGCCGTCATGCCCATTGAGGATCGCACCGAGAGGCCGTGGCCGCTGTCGCACAGACACGAGACAACGGTCCGCGGCTCCCTGCATGGCGGATCTCATGCGCCAAGCAACCTCTTGCGGCGACATGCCGCGCAGGCGACGAATGTACCAGGTCAGTGGCTGCACAGGACTTGCTCTCGTCAGAGCCTCCGCCAAGTTTACCGAGGCTGCCGTGGCCCTTACCCAGGCGCCGCACTGGTGGCGTCAGGGTCCGCCAAACGTTGGCGTCCCTCGATTCCTGTGGACTCGCGTGACGCCAGCGACTCAGTTATGGCCAGCGTGGCCGCCGTGCAGGCGGCCGCTTCGCCGAACGGCAGAGGTGACTCGGCCCCGGACGCCACCGCTTCGACGAACGCGTTCATCTCGTCGGCGTGCCCCTTCCCCGACCCGCCGGCGCGGACTTTCCGTGTGCGGCCATCGCCCGAAAGGCGGGCCACGTGCCAGTTCTCGATGACGGCGGTCCGCTGTTGGCCGAAAACCTCGATGCGCTCCTTCTCGAACTGCGGATCGCCGTTGGCGAGGTAGAGGAGCACGCCTAGCGACCCGTCCTCCATCTTGAGCGTCACCGCACAGTTGTCGTTTTGCTTCCCCGGGATGTCCCCGCCTACCATTTCGGCAAAGACCTGGACTGGCGGGCATCCGCAAATGAACTGGATGAGGTCCACGAAATGGCATCCCTCGCTGACGATGCGCCAGCCGCCCTCTTCGGGGTCCTGGTACCATGAATCGGCCTTGAGCGTCCCCGCGTTCACCCGGGCCACGACTTCGATCGGGCTTGAACGGCCAGTGAAGAAATCCCGCACCGCGACGCTGAGCGGGCTGAATCGGCGATTGAAACCGGGCATGATGATTCGGCCTGTCTCCGCCTGGGCGGCGGTCACCTCTTCCAGTTGCTCGCGGGTGAGCGCCAGAGGCTTCTCGACGAAGACATGTTTTCCGGCCCGCGCGGCCTCGGCCGCGAACCGAGCGTGAGTGTCGTGGCGCGTTGCGATTACCACCGCGTGGATGTCTGGGTCGGCCAGCAACTCGTGGTAGTCACTGGCACAGGACTCAAAGCCGTGTCGCGCCGCCGCGTTCTTGGCCGTCAGGCCGCCCGCCGAGCACACCCCCCGCAGGCGCACACGCGCAAGCCGCTTGAGGGCCGGGATGAGCGTGCCGGTCGCGAAATGGCCGGCGCCGATCAGGCCAATTCCCACCGGACCAGCGATCGGGTTGCTGCGTGTCTGGGCGGGGAGGACGATCTTCCGGGTGACGGGAGCATCGGCGGGATACTCAAAGAGCATGGCCGCGGTGCTGCCGGCGGACGAATCGAGAACCTGGCCATACACAGTCGCGGCCTCCGCCAGCGGGTGAACCTGAGGGGCCAGGCGGCTCGGCATGACCAGGCCCGCGGCAATCAGCCGCAGGAATTCGACCATGTTGTCGCGCTCGGTCCACCGCACGTAGCCGACCGGATAGGAGATGCCCTTCATCTCGTAGTTCCGGTCATATCTGCCGGGGCCGTACGAGCGTGACATCACGACCGAGAGTTCCTTGGCGTAGTACGTCCGCCAGTCGGCCTCCACAGGGACGATCCCGACGATCGTGACCTTGCCGCGGTCGCGCACCAGTTGGCCAGCCAACTCCATCGGGTCCTTGCTAGAGGTGCTTGCGGCGATGTACGCAACATCCGGGCCCCGGCCCTGGGTCATCTGGAGGACGGCGTCCTCCAGGGCGGTGTCGTCCCGCACGAGCGCCGCTTCGGCGCCACAGAGTCTGGCCTGTTCCACGCGCTTGGGGTCAACGTCCACGCCGATGACGCGGCAGCCGGCGGCCTTCAGAACCTGCACGCCCAGCAGGCCCACGAGGCCGAGCCCGATCACGAGGACCGTCTCGCCGAGGGTCACGCCCGACTGGCGGACGCCCTGAAGGGCGATGGCGCCGACGGTCGTGAAGGCCGCGTCCTTCAGGTCAACCCCCTTGGGCACCGGCACACAGAGGTTGCGCGGCACGAACACAAATTCGGCGTGAGAGGCAATGCCCTCGCCGGCGCAGGCAACGCGGTCTCCGACGGCGAACTCGTCCAGGCCGCTGCCTACTTCCTCCACGACGCCCGCGAGGCTGTAGCCGATGGGGGTGAGGGCGTTCAGGCGCTCACGGACGAGGTTGTACGTCTCCATCAACCCCTTCTGCCTGACGCTCTGGATGACCTGCTTGACCTTGTCGGGCCGCGCCCGCGCCTTCTCCAGAAGGCTCATCTTGGCCTGCGAGACCTTCATCCGCTCGGTTCCCGCGCTGACGAGAGAGAAGGCGGTCCGGACGACCACGCCGCCCGACCTGCAGATGGGCGCGGGGACGTCCTCCAAGCGCACCTCGCCGCTGTTGTAGTTGAGAACGACCTGGCGCATTTCAGGGTTCCTTGTCAGTTGTCATCAGGGTGGGGATCTTCTGGTCCACGTAGATGGCTTTGCCACGAGGCGACAGCGGCAAGGCATCAACCCGCTGGATGACGAAACTGATACGGCCGTCGAGTTTGGGGCGGAGGCTCCGCTTGATCCGCTCAGCGTCCGCGTCGCCGAACCCTGTCGCCGGGACGATGCGCAGCACGGCTTCGCCGGGCGTGTCCTGGTAAAACTGAAACTGCCTGACGTTCGTGAACGTGTCGTCATGCACGTTGATTGCTGTCATGGCGATGAGGGAACCGTCCTTGGCCACCAGGGCGCCCGATGGCAACCGGCCCTCCACGTCCCGCAGTATGGGGTGCTGGCGGCCGCAGGCCTCGCAGTGATCGCCGACATATGTCGCATAGTCGCCCGTCCGGTAGCGGATGAATGGGGCGACCTTGTTGATAAATCCTGTGCCCACGATCTCGCCGCGCTTTCCGGGTTCGGCCACGGGGCGGCCCTCTTCGTCCAGCAGTTCGAAGTAGCCGTACGTCGGCCAAACGTGATAGTCGGCAGAGTGCTCGCACTCTGCCGCGAGAACCAGTTTCTCCGAATGGCCATACCAGGAGTAGTGCCGCACGCCGAGCGCCTCCTCGACATAGCGGCGACGGTTCGCCGCCTCGGTCTCCGAGCCTGCAAGGATCCCCTTGATGTTGCTGGGAACCTCGAGCCCGCTACGCCGAAAGAACCGCGCGAGGGTGAAGGCCGAAGAAGGGTACATATGGAGGTAACATGTACCGATGCAGCGCATGTGTTCCACGTAGCGGGCCATGTTTTCGTCGGTCATATGAAAGTTGCTGTAATAATGATGCTTGAGGAGCGGGTCGTACTCATGGTAGAGCCCGTTCGGGTCCGGCTGCACGACGCGGCCGCGCAGCACGGCCAGGGGCATGCCGAGCCGATAGCCGGCACGGGCCCAGGAAGAAATGAGGTAGGCATACTCGATGGAAGATCGCTCGCGTCCGATGTAGAAGTAGAGCGGCACGCCGCTGGACCCCCCGGTGGAGATGTAATCCACGCTGAGGTCTGTGACCGGCCTGGCGCACATCTCGTCCAGATGTTCCCGAACCGTGTGCTTGTCCATGGTGGGCAATGCCCTGAGGTCGTCAAGGGATTTCAGGTCATTCGGATGGAGACCGACTGCGTCGAACATGCGACGGTAGTAAGGCGTCTGAGCATAGGCAAGGTTGCAGATCTCTCGTACTGCCTTCAACTGGTAGTCGAGGGACCGGTCGGCCGGCCACCACTGCGCCTCCTCGACGAAACGGAAGTGGCGGCGAAACCTGCTTCCGAGGAGCACCGCGGGCGGAAATGCCGACAGCACCCTTCCCAAGACGGCCTTTAGGGCCTGGGGTGTGGCATCCCAGAGGTTCTTCCGCGAGATCGATCGTTTCACGGGCGTTTGACCTCTCTGGCGGGCACGCCCACCCATGACTGGCTCAGTAGCCATTGCCACTGTCTGGCGATTGCCGACACGCTGGCACGCGTCAGGATGGTGCCACGTGCCCTCTGGGCCATGTGGACGAGCCATTCGGGGCTATTGAGGACCCCATCCACCACGGCTGCCGCCTCTTCCGGGGCGTCGCGCCTGATGAGGACGCCGTTCTGGCCATCTTCCACAACGTCTCGGAGTTCACCCATGTCGGTCACAACCACGGGTAGGCCGCTGCTCATCGCCTCAAGCATGGCAACGGACATCCCCTCCGATGGCGACACAAGCATGAACAGCCGGGCCCGCTGAAGGAGTTCGTTTACGTCTGCCCTTTTTCCTGGGAATTTTACGCGGTCGCTGATGCCGGAATTCACAGCCTGCTTCTGGAGTCCCTCCAGGAGGGGCCCGTTTCCGACGATTGCGGCCCGGACGGAAGGTCTTCGCCTGGCGAGGCTGGCCAGGATTGCGAGGAAGTACTCAAGGCCTTTGCATGGATCTAGCAGACGACCACGATGTGTTCAACGCGCCTGGCGGCCACGAGCGGAAGGATGTGGGACCGGAACCAGTTGGCGTTGAAGAATCCCCCAACCATCAAGAGCCGGACCCCGCCGCGCCCGTTCCGCCGTGTCAGGTTGCGTGGCCGCCGCAGACCCCTTGCGACCGCAACGAACAAGATTACGGCGGCAAGAAGCGGGATGCCTGACAGCCGCGCCAGCCACGGCCAGCAGACGCGCGCTAGGGTCGCCCGAACCTTCATCGGCTTTCCGTCTCCCGCGCGGCCTGCGGGGCGCTGTGCCCGTCGTTGTGACCGGAGAGTTCGACATGCCCGCGCCATCCGAAGTGCGGTTTGAAGGCGAACGCGGGGCCGGCGATGTCAGCCACGGTCCCCTGAAATCGCTCTGCGTTGGAGCGCACGACGACCCCCGTCGGCCCGCATGGCGAGAGCGGGAGGCCGCGGCAGCCCAAGGCACGGCTTATCGTGGGGATTCGTTGGTAATCCAAGTCCATGAGACGCGCACAGGCCAGGTCTACTGCGACCGCACTTTCTCCGCCGAGGACCACCCCTGCCGGCTTCGGCGTCGGGTCCAGCGGCCCGTTGCCTTCGCCGCCGATGATTCCGTCCACGATGTTCAGAACACGCCTCACGGGCTGATCGTGCAGGTTCCCTTCGGCGTCAGCGTATAAGAAGAGCCGGTTCAGGTCCACAACCATCCGCCAGGTGGTGTCGTTGCCATACCAGTTGCCCGACCGTATGGTGTCCGTGGCGGTGCTTCCGAAGAGTCGCTGGCCGACCGCCTTGCTCGGCGAGGCAATCCATGCTTTCAGGGGTCCCAACATCGGAAACACCCGCTTGAAGCCCGCTACGACCGCTCGTTCGACGCGGTGGACATAACCATCGTCGGCGAACTGGTCTCCGCCCTGCGAAGGGGTCCCTTCGCGGTGGTGCGGCAGCCAGTTCTTGTTGCCGTTGATGCCCACCAGGTTTTTCATGCATACGGTGATGCCCGTTTTCTTGTGCGTCTTGAGTTTCGGCAGGTTGATGACGCAGTCTGCACCCAAAACCGTCTTCGAGACCAGGTACTCGTGAATGTGGTCATGATGATGACTGCGAACCTCCCTAGTGTCATACTCCGACCCGTACAGCAGGTGGCACAGGCGGTTGACCTCAACAAAGGCCGAATGCGGCCCAAGGTTCACCTTCACGTAACCGGCCGGATCACCGGGGAGCGGCTGATGGTCGACGACGACCCCATTAATCTTCTCTGCACGCTCCGGGCGGAGGTCAAGCACCTCGACGTTAAAGCCGGCGCTCTGACAGTAGAACTCTTGGATCTCGTCAAGCCCCGCCATGCGGCGGATGACTGCGAAGTCAGCGTCATTTTGCACCGCGTCAGCGATGATGAGGCGGCCGCGGCCCCCGAGGGCGATGTAAACGTAGTCTGCGGCGGCACGGATGACCGCCCCGTGTGTGATGAGGCAATCGTCATGCCCTTCCTGCGTCTCACGGAAGTGCCGGATGAAGTTGGGCTTGAGCACCACCGTGTTGCCGGGCTTGATTATGCCCCCCAGAGGATTCCAGTCCTTCTGCCCGAAATGCTCTGCGTCCAGGCCGAGAAGATGCAGGGCGCTGCGCACGCCATCGTAAGCAGGATTGATGCTGTCTGTCAGCGCATGCGGGTAGAACGGGTACTCTGGGAAGGCGGTCGCCGGCGAGTAAGGGGGCGCGCTCGGATAGCCGTTGTGTCCGGCTGAAACAGCGACCCAAGATGTCGTTGGGACAGCGGTCATTTTCCTTCCTACTGCGGCATGGCTCCGGCGGCGGGGTCGATGACTTTCCACAAGTGGCGCCTCCATTGTCCGGCGACCACCTGTACCCCGCAATGCCGGGCAGCGGTGTCGGCGGCATCAACCGAGCAACGTAACCACAACTCTCGGTCGCTCAGCAGCGATACGATTCGTTCCTTATACTGCTCGATGTTGTCCGGTTCGATGAGGAAACCCGTCGAGCCATCCTTCACCAGATCGCCAAGTTCACCGACATCGGCGACAACCGGTACGGCGCCCTGGGCCATGGCTTCGGCCATGGCGATGGATAGCCCTTCAGATTGCGAGGTTAGCACGAAGACCTTGGACGTGGCTAGAATCGTCTCCGGGTCTTTTCTTTTGCCAAGGAATTCGATGCAGTCGGGAATGCCCATCTGGTTTGCCTTTTCGCGCGCGGCGTCCATCAGGGGGCCGTCGCCGACCATCACTGCTCTGACGGAGGGGAACACTCGCCGGACCTCCGCCACAATTTCGACAAACTGGAGCGGCTGCTTGGCCTCCGACATTCTGCCGAGAAACACCAGGTCGAAGGCCCTTTCCATCGCAGGCCCCGGTTGTGCGGAGTTGACGCTTCCAGTAATGATCGTCACCACGCCGTCCAGACCATGATCCGCAAGGAATCTCTTGGCCTTTGTGCCTCTTACGACAACGAGATCGAACTGTCGCGCACAGGCTGCTGCCAGGCGTTCGAGAAAGGTCGAAGGTCCCCGCAGGTGCCTGAAGAACCAGTGGTCGCAAAGGTATCCCCCTCCGACGATCTCAACCGGTCCTGCTGTCATTTGGTAGCAGGCGGGACGGCCGAACAGCCTGGCGGCCACGAGAGCAGAGCATCCGCCGGGAATAATAAAGTAACCCATGTATAAGTCTGGCTTGAAGCGAAAGCCGGCGATGATGACCCACAGCAACTTCGCCAGGGCCCGGCCAAAGGTCTTCAGCGCCCACTTCGGTGGGCCATGGAACCGAACCTTCTCCAGGGGGGCCTCGGGCGCGTCCACCACAAGGACGACCTCTTCCACGCCGCTGCGCGTCAGTGGAACGACGTGCGACAGATACCAATTGGGATTGAAGAAAGTGGCTGTTGCAACGATGCGCCCGTTGGGCTTCCACCGTCGCCGTGGGATCAACTGGCAGATCTTGGCCACCAGCAAAATGGTCCCATAGCAGATGGCCAAGAAGACATACACCATGAGTGACGGCAACTTCCAGCGAAGGATCGACGTGATTCCCATTGCGGAATTGTGACTCCTCATCGAGCGGGAAAAACCAGAAACTTCCACGGAATGGTCACGAAAACGGAATCGCCGGCCTGTGTAAGCCTGAATGGCACTTCTCCAAGTCCGCCAAGTCGGAGTTTCACCGGGAGCTTCCGCGGTACCTCGAAGGTAATACCCTGAACCTCCTCGAGTCGCGGGCTGCGCGTGCCTTCAATAGGCTCCGCCATCGATTCGATGGTGATGACCACGGAATCGCCGACGTGTTCGGCCTGGTAGCGCATGCTCTCGCGCAATGCGAGGTACCTTAGCAGGCGGTGCGTCGTGGTCACAAGCACTTTGCCGTCGCGATGGTATGAGGCCAGGCGCTGCAAGGCTTGCCGTGTCGCGGCGGGAAAAGGCTGTTGCGCATCATTAACTTTGCCGAGGTGCGTGTAGAGAATACACACCCCTTGCCGGGCGACAAGGAGGTCCAGCATTTCGTCTGTTACGACCTCTCCCAGGCCGGAAGCCGTATCGCAGCAACTGATGCCCCCCCAGTGCGGGTTTGACCGAAGAAACTCCCACACGCGCCTGCCGTCCCGCAGCGAGGCGAGCCGCAGGGCCCGGTTCCCGGCGTGCATGGCGTACTTCGCACTGCCGCCGTGGGCAAGAGCGCGCTTGACCAGTTCCTTCGCGGCCGTCTTGCAGGACCTCAAGGGATGACGAGCCGTGAAGATGCCGCCGATTCGTGGCGGCGCATCCTGGCCTATGACGCTCGTGGCGCGGCCCCTGCAAACATATCGGATTCCGTGGTCAACGGTCAGGTCAGCGTGGTACGCGGCGTGTCCGGTTTCGTCGCCATGGCCATGCATGATGTCCGGGCCGAAATTGGTGGGCGATCTTCCGTGGTCCACCCATACGCTCAGCCGACAACCGTGCCTAGCCAACTCGTCCAACGCTCGACGGGCATGGTCGCGCGTGGTTGCAAGGCCGCCATAGGAATGCAGGCAGTCAATGTGGCCGCTTCGCATCAGCGTCCTGAACATATCGCGGCCGGCATCGTCCGTGTTCCAATAGGCACACTCGTTCGGGGGCATGTCAAAGTAGATGCTGTTGCCGACCTCCAGGCCGACCCCGTGGCCCATCGACGTGGACGCCGTGGTGTTAAGGAATTTCACGATCAGCCAGTACGTCTGCCAATCGGGCGTAGAATCCAAGTCGCTGCAAACGGCCACCATGGCACGGTAAGGATACGGAAACCGCAGCAGCGAGACCTGCTCGCCGCCGCCCTCGCGGGAGGCGGGGGCGTAAGGCGACAATCTGACAGCCCGATGCCGTGGCAACAACTCGTCGGTCTCCTTCAGTGCGATTGTTTCCACGAGTGCTTTTGAGGATGCTTGCCCAGCATTATGCCGAGCGGGACACGATCTCACGGTAAACCTCGACGGTCTTGCGGGCGACGCTGTCGGAATGGAACCGGCTCTCAGCGACCCGGCGTGCCGCCCCCGCCATTTTTGCGCGCAACGGCTTGTCGGTCAACATCTGCCGTATCCGAGCGGCAAGGGTCCCGCAGTCCTCGGGGTCCACCAGGAAGCCCGTCTCGCCTTCCTGGACCATGTACGGCATGCCGCAGCGGTTTGACGAAATGACAGGTACGCCGACGGCCATCGCCTCGGCAATGGCCATCGGCGCGTTTTCCTGCCGCGACGGCAACGCAAAGACGCTCGCTTCGCCCAGCTCCTTCCGAATGGCATCGGGGCCTATACGGCCGAGCAGAACGATATGGTCCGTAAGGCCGAGTTCGCCGATTGTTTCTTTGACCTTCTCGGCATATGCAGGTTCGCGTTGCTCCCCTGCGACATGAAGGGAAGCGTCCACGCCGCTGCGGACCACCCGTGCAAATGCCATGACCAGGCCAAGCGTGTTCTTGCGATGCGTGACCCAGCCGGCGGAGAACACCCGGCCGGGAACCTCGCGGTGTTCCACGGCAAAACATGCGGGATCCACGGGGTTGTCGATGTCGTAGATTGTCGCCTGCGTCAGCGGCCTGATGTACTCCTTGACATAGGGCGTGATGGAGATGATGTGCCGCTGACGTGAAAGCCCCCACTCCTGTATCCGTCGCCACAGCGGCGCCCGGAGCCACGCCAGATACCCCTTCTCGGCCCGAACGTTCGCATGGTCAAAGCCGTGGATCGTGAACACACACGGCATCGGCAGTTCGCCGATGCCCAGCCCGTACGTCTCGTGGAAATGGACGACGTCCGGCGCCAATTGACGGAGGTATTGCTTGAGGCGGCGGCGGCCCGGACCGGCGAGGATGTCGAACATCTGCGGCCACCGGGAACCCGGAAGCCGATGGATCGTTGCGCCGTCCTGACGGGCGACCTCAACCTGTCTTCGGCCGCGCTCGAGCGTTACCACGTGCAGGTCAAGATCATCGAGGCGGGAAATCGCCCGGACCAGGGCAAGAGTAACCGCCTCAACCCCTCCCCGGGGGGCGCTGCGGTCCTGCGGAAACCGGCTGAACATCGCAACCTTCACGCCTGGCGCGCCTCCGTAATTCTCAACGTTGATTGCACGGCGCGGCGGTGCTTCCGGGCGCCGCAACCCTACGTCGTGTAGTTGTTGCCGCCAGAGGACTCGCCTCGGGCAAATCCAGCCGCGACCTGCGAAGGAGGCGGGGTTCTCTCCGGCTTGCCACTGAAGGCAATAAAGTGCTTGTTGATCTCAAGGGTCGCTCTCAGAAGGCGGGCTTCATAGCCCCGTTCCACACATGACTTGACGATGGCGATGACGTCCTTAGGGAGGCACTTGCCTGAGAAGCCGCGCGTCGGGGAAGACAAACGTGAGGTCTCTGCTGATGCGGGTATCCCCTTATTTCATTGACGCAGAGATGACCTGTTCAAGCCGCTCGGCACTGGCGTCCACAGAATGGTTCTGCATGCAGTAGTGTCTTGCCGCGGTGGAGGCCGCCCGCCATGTCTCCGGCGAGGTGCAGGCACGCTCCAGATGATCGACGAGCCCGTCAACCGTATCCGTAACCCAGCCCAGACCATGCCTCGCGATCACGCCGTCCGGGTCGACTGTAGACACCACCAGCAGGCCGCGGCTCCACGCTTCCAGAAACGTGTTGGGAAACCCCTCATAAAGGGATGTACAGCAAAGGACGGTGGCCCGCCGGTAGAACTGCGGCGTCTCGTCATGCGGCACGCGGCCGTGCATCACCACGTTAGGAATGCCAGCTGCACGCTGGCTCAGGCTCGTGGCGTAAGCCGATTGGCCGCCAGCGGCGCCCACCACGTCGAAGACCACACGTGGACAGCGCTCGGCCACGTCGAGAAGCCATTCCAGCCGCTTCTGTTCAGCAATCCGGCCTATCCACAGCACGTGCGGCTGCCGGTCGGGCGCATGCGTGAACTCCACCATCTCCTCGGCGGGCGGTGCCGGACAGCAGTTGGGCACCACGGTCGAGGCGAGGCCGAAGTGCTCAAGGAGCAACCGTTGCTGCGTGGCCGTCTGCGCGATGACGGCGTTCGCCCGCCGCAAGCCCCAGCGATACAGGCACCGTTCCCTTGTGGAGTCCAGCAGCGGCAATTGCGCCAGGCAGTCGGTGTCACTGGCGGCGGAGAAGATGAATCGGCGCCGATGCCGACGGCACCAGAGGGCGGCCTGGCCCACCTCGTAATCGGCGCACCGCTTGTAATAGACGTCCGCGTTGGCGCGCCCCATGGCCGCCCACAGGCCCGTCCACCGGGGGTGGAGAAACCGCAGGACCGGAAGGCCTGAGTCTGGGGCATAGGCCTTGTACACGGTGATACCGTCGTGCTGGATGCCGTCAGGCTGCCCGTAGTCAAGCGTGATGAAACTCACCGGGTAGCCGCGTGTGGCCAGCGCACGCCCAAGGATCGCCTGCTGCTCCTCCGCCCCGCCGATGTGGGTGAGGTCGGGGTCGCCGGAGAGAGCGGGGTAGTTGTCCGGTGAGACAAAGCAGACGGAGAGGGTCACGGGGTAATTTCCCCGTCCTCCGATAAGCCAGCACGTGGCCCCGGACGGCGCGCCGCGCTCGGAAACAAGCGGCCAAGAACCTCTCTTGTCATGCTGCCAACCTTGTCTTTGATTGAGGGCGGTACGGCGATCTGCCAATAAGTGAGAACCAGCAGGAAGGAACTAAGGGCCACGCCCAAGAACACAAAGGGCGTCAGGCTCGATCCTGCCAACAGGTACGTCAGAACCAGGCCCGCTGCAAAGGGCAGAACCGCCAACGTCGGGCCGGGTACGGCTCGCCGCAGCAAATGGTACACTGTCATCTTGCACACCCAGCAGGCGTGCGTCGGTATATACAAAGCGTTGACAAGCGTGAATGGAACGCCGATGATAAGCGAGAGGCCGACGAAGCCGACCTGGTACACGGCCAGACCGACGTAGGCCCCGACTACGGACGCGGCGGCCCCCAGGAACATCGCCAGTGCGGCGCGCCCGTGGTTGCCTGTCCCGAGGAGGATGTGGTACGTCGTTCGCTGGGTGAGAAACCCGAAGTTGCCGAGGGCCATCACGGCGATGAGGGCCCCCTGGCGGTAGTTGGGTCCCATCCACAGTTCTAGGAACGCACCGCCGAAAACCACCATTCCGGCTATCAGGGGGAGCGATATAAAGAGCGAATAGCGGACCCCCTTGACGAGCATCTCTTGGAGCGCAGGGTGGTCGTTGCGGGCGTAGGCCTCGCTGGCGGCGGGCTCGAACACGGCTGCCATCTTCGTCAGGATGCGCTGGGCGTGCTGGATCATCGCCATGGGCCGGTTGAAAACGGCCAGGAGCGGGGCGCCCATGAACGTGGTGACGAGCATGTTGATGGCCTGGTACATCAGGAGGCGGCTGGCAGCCTCCAGGAAATCCTTGCCTCCGAACACTACGGCGAACCGGATCGTCGATATCTTGACGTGCCGCGCCGACAGCCGCAGGTACGGCGCGATCCGGCGCGCGGCTAGGTACTTCAGAAAGCCGTCGACCAGTTCGCTCGCGAACATGATAATCGCCAGCCAGATCAGGGGCATACCCATGATCAGCAGCGCGATGAGGGGCACGAGCCGCGCAATGTGCACGCCTCCATCGATGGCATTGACCAGACCGTAGCGCTGGTTGCCGGTGAGGATGCCGTTGAAGACGCCCAAGGGCAGTTGAAGGGCGGCGCTGGTGCCAAGGATGGCCATCGTCCACCGCGCCATGGCCAGTTCATCGCCGAACGCATCGGGGAAGATCCGTTCCAGGAACACCGCCATGGCCGCGAGGGCGGCTAACGTTAAGACGCCGGCCGTCGCAAACAGTACGAGGCAGGAGTTGACGATGTCGTTGAAACTATCGTACTTCCGGTTGGCAACGAACCGCGCGACGTACGTCGATACTGAGGACCGGATGCCCGCCGTCGCGAACGTGCACATGCCGACGACCGTCCAGCCGAAGTCCCAGATGCCAAGCGACAACTGCCCGAGCCGGGCGTCCATCAGACGCGGGACGATGAACCCACTGATGGCGAAGACGAAGTATCCTGCCCAATTGAACAGGATATTTCGCGTCAGGCGCGAGCCGCTGCGCTCACCCTTGGCGGCGGGTGCCGCCGCGGGCGCCTGGGCGGAAGGCTCTGACTTGCCGCCGACGTCAGCCGTTTGCAGCCCTTTCCAGCACTTGACACGAGACCGGTGGACCTGAGACGCTGGCCTGCACCGCGCGGTATTCGCCCTCTGCCACGTACCCTCTGAATCGCGCGTATGCAAACGAGACGAGGAACATGACTGCCGCTAACAGCACGACGAGCGGCGCCCAGATGAGCATCGGCACGGCACCCGCGCATCCTGCTGCCGCAGGGATGGCTTGGATGACGAAGTACTGTGCCACATAGGCGAACAGCGATGTGCGGCCAAATACCGTCAGTACGAAGTCCAGTCGCGAGTATTGCTTTCTCGATAGATATCGCCAGATGATGAAGATGAGAAAAAGCGCGCCGACCGCGCACTGCAATGGCAGCAGCGTCCACACTCTTGATGGGTAGAAGAAAGCAAGAATGTCAGCATGGCGTTGGTGATCGAGCAGTTTATGCAAGCCGAGATACGCCAAGACGCCGATGCCCCCAAGAGCTAACAGCACGCTGGAGGTTCGGTACAGGAACATAATGGCCGACTTGGGTCCTCCTTCCTCAAGTCGCCGCAGCAAGGCGGGAAGCAAGACCGTTCCTAGGAGGAACGTGGCGAGGAAGGGAACCATGGGGTATATGTTCAGAAGGACCGGGGTGCTGTCGTAATCGTTAGAACCGAAGAGCAACTCCTTGACGAACCCCAAGGCCGTTGCCTCGGGGTGCCAGAACGATGCGATTGTACGAGAACCCAACAGCAAGGCCACGGCAAGCAGCAGACGCTTTGTATCGTCGAGTTTCATGATCAACACAGGGGCGAGGAACATACAGAAGGCAATCGCGTCGGTGATGTGCCAACGTCGCCAGAATACCTCAAGCAGGGAATGCTTGTCCCAATAGAGCGGCCATGTTCCCAAGGTGATCATGATGTGGCAGCCTGCCAAGAGAAGCAGCGCACGCTTGGCGTATCGATATGCAGTGCGGCGCGGCTCGCCGGGATGGTGCATCAGCAGGTACCACATCGTCATGCCGCTGATGCACATGAACATCGGAACGCATACGTTGACGGCGAGGTCGCTCGCTCGCACAACCAGTGGAGGAGTGCTGGCACTCATAAGGAAAATCGAATGGCCGGCGAACACAATGAGCATCGCCAGTCCTCGGTAAAGATCGATCCAATGAACTCTGCTTCGGCGCGGTGTCCTCGGAGGCTGTGGCGGCGATTGTTTGTCCACGCTCTTGCTCCTCTCGGAGGTTCGTCTTGTGTCCCAACCGTTCGCGCTATCAGTTGAGGGCCTTGAGGACCTTCCTCAGACCCCGCCCGCAACTGCGGACGTAACTCTCCGTCGAGCGGTACAACTGGTACGACAACGTGACCAACTCACGCCCCAGACGCTCGGTGACCGGCAGCGACACGAGCCGGCTGATCTCCTCGTACGGGCGCGTCGGATCATAAAAGCACCCGCCGAGCGTCCGGCGGTCGAACTCGGTGAACAGGGGCGCCTGGTGAAGCATCTTGTCCGTGCCGGGCATCGTACTGTAGCGGTCGGGGTCGATCGGCACGCCTTCAGCCCTGGCTGCGTTGAGGAACTCTTCGCGGCTGGGACCCCCGCGCGAGCCCTTCTCGTACGCAAAGAGGTACTCGAAGTACGAGGCGCGGTACGCCCCGGGCAGTGCCGAGATGGGCCGGAGCCCCTCGGTCCCGCTGAGTTCCTCGCACAGCCACTGCCACACCTTCTCGCTGCGCTTGTTGCGCTCTGACAGACGACTGAGGGACGCCATCGCCAGGTGTATCGCGCACATGTGGGGCCGGTACTTCAGCCCGAGGCCCATGTCGCCTAGTTTGAAGGTGCGGGCCGCCTGGCCATGCTGGATGCGGCCGAAATGCCCTAACTGGAGCATCCGGTCAAAGAGCACGGGGTTGTCCGTCACTGCCACACCGGCTTCCCCGCCGTCGACAGGCTTGGAAGCGTTAAGACTGAAACACCCGACGTCGCCCCACTTGCCGACCGACTTGCCCTTGTATACCGACCCGTGCGCGTGCGAGCAGTCCTCGACCACGGCGACGTTGTGCCGCCGCGCGATCTCGACAATGCGGTCCATCTCGGCCGGGTTGCCCCAGATGTGCACGGCGCAGACGGCCTTGGTGCGGGACGTGATCCGGCGCTCGAAGTCGTCCGGGTCGATCGTCAGTGACCGCGGGTCAATCTCGCAGAACACCGGGGTGCCTCCGCAAAGCAGAATGGGCGTGGCCGTTGCGTGCCACGTGTAGGACGGCACGATCACTTCCGTTCCCGGCCCTACACCGACGGCAAAGTAGGCGCTGTGCAGCGTGGCGGTCCCGTTGGTCATGGCCAAGGCGAAACTCGACCCCGTCAGCCGCGCAAACGCCTGCTCGAACTTCTCCACGATTCCTGATCCGTCCGTCACCGTTGTCTTCCTCTCGATGGCCATGATCGGGGCCAGGGTGACCACGTCCCAAGCCAACTGCATGGGCCTGCCCAATAGGGCTGGAAGCGGGAAGGCCCGTCCTGTCACGGCCGCCGGACCCCCGTGGATCGCCAGCCGCTCAGCCTCTGCTGGAACGGCGGGGCCCCCCCTGCCAATCGCCAACTCTGAACTTGCCATCCTGCTGCTCCTTTGCTGGGCGCCGGCAGCCGACCTGTCGGCAACCGGAGCGGCCTCGGCTGGAACCTCAGGCGATCGCTTTCGCGGCCGCCTTGCGGTACGTGCCTGCCTCCACGCCGCGGTAGACGGGTGAACGGTCCGTCAGGGGCAGCGTGACCTTGCCTCCCTCGATCGCAGACTGGTAAATGGCGAACGAGACTTCCAGGGACCGCCGCGCGTCTTCCGGCGGTATCGGCATCGGCGCGCCGTCGGCCACCGCTCTCAGGAACTCCTCGATGTGGGGCGTGTGACCCCAGTGTCGCGGGGGGAGCCATCGCTGGCCCCGCAGTTTGCACAGAACCTTCTGGGCCAGGATCCTGTTGGCGCCGGGGCCTTCGGGGGCCGGGGGGCACTCCCGCTCGCCGGTGTCGCGCAGCGCCCGGGCGACCGCCGTGCTGCTGGAGACCAGGCTCCACGTGCAGTGCTGGCGGTCTCCCTCCCTGGCGATCGAGATGGCGGCGTTCTTGCCCAGCACGTCGATCCGAAAGCCCTCGTCATGCGCGCAGACCGTGCAGTGGACCGTCGCGATGGCCCCGCTCTTGAACTTGACCATCGCCAGGGCGGTGTCCTCGGACTCGATCGGCTGAATGAAGGTGGCCGTCCACGCTGTCACTTCCGCCGGGTCGCCCAGGAATGAGACCAGCAGGTCCAGATGGTGGATGGCCTGGTTGACGACGGCGCCGCCGCCGTCGGTTTCCCAGGTTCCGCGGCCCGGTGCGGAGGCGTAGTAGGCCGGGGTTCTCATGAATCGCACGTCGACGGTGGCGGTGAGCAAGTCGCCCAGGAGCCCGCGCTGGATCAGGCGCCGCGTACGCGCGCAGGCCGGGTCGGAACGGTTCTGGTACACGATCGAGATACTGGCGTTCGGGTTCTTCCGGGCGGCGGCGAGGATGCTGTCGGCGGCCGCAAGGGTGTGCGCGATCGGCTTCTCGCACAGCACGTGCTTGCCAGCCTCCAGGGCGTCGATCACCACCGGGGCGTGGAACTTGGCCGGTGTGCAGACGCTGACCACGTCGATATCGTCGCGGGCCAGCAACTGCTTGGGGTCCGTATACGCTTCCTTGCACCCAAACTTCTCCTTGGCGGCACAAGCCCGTTGCGGGTCGATGTCGGCAACGGCGATCAACTGCGCCAGTTCCGGAAGACACTGGTAGGCCGTTGCGTGCCGGTTCGATATATTACCCATTCCAATGATGCCTACACCAAGCGGCTTGCCCTTCATTGGTGACCTCCTCCTGATACCCTATTCTCAGAGGACAAGAACTGACTTCTATCTGTATTTCATCGGATGGTGCTGCACCCGCTCATCATCTAGTGTCCCCTCCGGTGACACGGCGCTGCGTCATCTCCGGCGACCGGTTTCTGCCCCAGATAGCCCGCTGTTCCGGCCGGGAGCGATTGAGCAGGGTGCCGGCGCCCCGGCGCTCCGCCATCACCCATGCGCGGGCTACGATGCCGGAGAAGCACCACATGGCCAGTGTGGGAATGCCCGGAAACAGGCTCCGGGCGGCGCGGGCCCTCGCGTTCCGCCATCCCAAACGTGCATCCTGCCATCATCAGCGCATAAAGGTATAAAATAGTGTCCACTCCTTCGCGCGGCCAAAACGTCTGGCCGCTGATGCTCATTATGAGGATCGCGGCCGCCCCGGCCAGGCCAGCGTGGAGAGCGGTTGTGAGGAGCGGATCCCCCGAGCAACGACGCCTGTACGCCCAGATCGGGAATCCGAGGAAGAGCAGAAGGGTGAGCACCAGACCTATCGCCCCCGAGTCCAGCAGCATCTCCAGGTAGGCATTGTGCGGATGGGTGGGGCAGCCCCCCCCGATCTGCTCGATCTGCCGGCGAACCGAGGTTCGCAGGATAGCAAGCCGCCCGTGGCCGTGCACCGGGGCGCCTCTGATCCCCTCGATCACGAAAGGCCACAGATCGGTCATTCGGCCGCCGCTGATGACGTCCCAGTCATCAGTTATCTCCCCAGAGACGTCCACCGTGCCGAATCCGAGGCCGACCCGGTCGGCGAAGCTTGGAAAGGCCACGAGCGCGAGGCCCGCCGCGACCGGAAGCGCCACGAGCAACCACCGGTGCCTCAGCAGGCCGAACAGGACGCCAACCCCCGCGAATGCCAGGTAGCCACCACGGGAGTTCGTCATCACGACGGCCAGGGCGACGAGGGTCCCGCCGGTGACGGCTGTGGCTTTCCACCACCAGCGCCGGGCCTTCAGGAGCGGGGCCGAGGCCACAATCGCCCAGAAGCCCGCCACCAGCACCATGGCGATGTCGTTCGCGTGAAGCCCGATCTCCTTCTGAAAACGGCGCCGGTACACCGATTCGCCTTGCGAGGCCGTGCCGGGTTCGAGCAGCGCCGTCAGGGGGATGTACCGCCACGTCATGAGCGTGAAGAGCAAGACCTGCGCGGCAATAGCGCCGCAGGCCAACACAAGGTTCCTGCGACTCTCCCTCGCCCCGTCGAAAACAAGGACGGCCAGCACAACATACTTAACGGGATTGAGCAGGTACTCAATGGCAAACCCCGCCGGCGTGACAGCGCGGTGCTGCTCAGTGGAATATGCCAGACTTCCCAGGTCCGCCACGCCGCGCAGGAATGCCGTGACCATGACGGCGACATACAGCCCGAAAACCACCATGACATACCGGGGGCAGGGCCGCGATGCAGGGTTCCTCTGCCGCGTCACTATCCAGGCAACGACGACTACGACGAGGAGGAGATTCCATGGGTTCGCCCCGGGTATCTCGCCTATGGTGCGCGGCATGTCCCCGTGCTTCATCAAGGCCGCCAGGACCACGAGCGCGCAGGCCGAGACGAACCAGTCCCGCCAAGCGTAGGCCGCCAAGGCGGCAAAGACCAGGTATATCAGGTATTCCCGCATGGAGGTGCCTGGGCAAGGTACATCTGTTCCGGTCGCATTCGTGGGTTCCAGTCAAGGGTGAGTCCACGTTGCTTGCGCCGGGCCGCAGACGGTCAAACAGAACCCGAAGGACCTGGCTCAGGCAGCGCGCGGGCTGGCATGGCTACCGGGCAGCGCTTTAGGGCGAGTGCTTTTGAAAAACAAACAGATTATTCAATCCAAGCTGAAACCTGCTTTGCTTTATGAGTGTCAGGCCAGAGCGGCAGAAAATCACAGGTGTGTGGCGGGGTTCGAATCCATAGTGCTGTTCCAGCCTGAGGCCATCAATTACATGCAGATGCTGCAATATGCGTAGTATCCAGTCCACTGTCGGCGATGGAGTTGTTATGATCAGATGCCCGCCGTCCTTGAGGAACCGAAAACAAGCCTCTGCAACCTGACCCTGGTGGTGCGGTGGCACATGTTCCAAAACCGCCAGCATAGTGATCACATCAAAGGGTGGCAGTTCCGGGAGGTCAGCCGGAAACCAGCCCTTGATAAACAATGCCGTGCCAACTTGCCTCGGGGCGGGGAGGTCAGGATCAATCCCAACGTATTCGGCCAAGTGCGGCACCGTGCCGGGAAGCGACTCTGCACCACAGCCAATGTCCAGAAGGCGGCAACCGGCGCGCAGAAAAGGCCGTGCTTTTCGGATGCGCCACCAAGTGAGAAAGCGATCCAATGCGGCCATACCCTTACCTGAGTAGCTCCAGGCGCGAAAACAGGCTATCGCTGCAACCAACGGTGCCGCAAGTGAGATCGGGGCGGACAGAGGCCAACACACCAGCTGTTGAGTACATGGACCTGCCAGCGTAGGCGGCGACGTCATGAACACGGCCCAAGCATCTCATGTGCGCGGCACTCCCAGAATGCTCAGGAAAAAGCTGGAGAGTATGACTTGGAAGCCCAAGGCAAGCAGCAGCCCTGCCGGGATAAGGATCCGAAACTCCTGCGATGGCGCCAAAGAGCCGAAGTCGCTGGCACTCCAGATGGCAAAGCCATATACGAGGCCTGCCAATCCGCCTAGCACAAGGACGAATCCCGTGACCAGACCGACCTCAAGCGTGAAGAGGCCGTACAGCCTGTCCAGGAGGCGACTTCGTGGGAGCAGCCCTGCCGTCACAGCGTAGGTGCGGCTGAAGACGGCAAAAGTGACCGCTTCGAAGCCAAGCATCACTGTTATGGCCGCGACGAACATCGTGTGCACATCGATCGTAACTGCGCCGAGCGTTCTGGGCCCGGGGAGAAGCCAGACCATTGCGGAAAGGCCCAGCAGCATCAGAAAGGTACCGGGGTAGAGGAAAAGCCAACGCGGGCTGTACAGAAGCATGAAACGCAGATGCCGCCAGCCGTCGCGCCACGGCCTGAGGTGTGTGGGCCTGGACCGGCCGTCGGGCACAAGCGTGGTCGGCACTTCTATGATTTTCATATGAAGTAGCGTAGCCTTAATCACCATCTCCGAAGCAAACTCCATGCCGGTTGTGCGGAGGCCCAGTCGGCTGAAGGCCTCGGAGGAATACCCTCGCAGGCCACAATGGAAATCGCCAACAGGACACCCGAAGAACAGCTTCCCGATTCCTGACAGGATGGGATTTCCGATGTGCCGGTTCTTCCACGGCATGGCGCCCGGTCTGATGCCTCCCTGGAAGCGGTTGCCCATGACCAGGTCGTATCCCTCGCGCAGCTTCATCACGAACGGCATCAGATTGGAGAAGTCGTAGCTGTCGTCCGAGTCGGCCATGATGATGTATCGCCCACGGGCCTGTCGGGTGGCGCAAGACAGTGCGGCGCCGTAGCCGCGCACGGGAACATCGACCACGCGGGCGCCGCAGCGGCGAGCGATCTCCCGTGAGCCATCTGTTGACCCGTTGTCGCCGACGACAATCTCCCCTGTGATACCGTTCCGGCTCAGGAAATGCCGCGCCTTGCGAATGCAGGTTTCGAGCGTTTCCGCCTCGTTGAGGCAGGGCATGATGACCGACAACTCTATGTTATCATAATCTGTCGTGATAGCATTGCGGTTCATCGCCAAGTCTCCCTCCCCGACGAGAGGCGAGCCAAAGCCGCCAAGTCCGCCCATTCTCTGCCTTGCACCCGTTCGCGGCAGCAATTGTTCACTGCCCGCTATTGTCGTGTCCGCCCCGGGAATGCCGGGAGAAGAGTCATCGCTCCGCTGGCCGCGCTACAGACGTTTCCTGCCTCACTAAGAAGTTATCGCCAAGCATCAAGACTCTTATTGTGCGGTGCACCCGCCATGGTTTTCCGGGTTCGCGGGCGGCATGGAGGGTCCGTCTGTGCCATTCGCATCGGTCCGTGGCGTGGACGGGCGCACGGGAAGAAGCCGAACAGCACCGCGCGCGGCAAGCAAGAGCAAGGCAGGTGTCGCGGGAAGGGTGTACCGAATCCAGCTTATGGACACCGCGCAGACGATATTGAGACAGGCAATAACCAACAGCAAGAGCCATGCCATTGTCTGGCCGGACCTGGCCGCAGCCACTAATCCGATGACTCCCAGCAAGAGCAGTGGGAGGAAAAGGGCTATGGCCACCCAACTCATGGTCTCCGATATTCCACGAAACCAGAACCCGAGGACGTTCCCGAGCACGGTGCGCAGGAAGTCGGCAGGATGCTCTTGAATCTCGGCCATAGCCGTATCACGTAAGACGTTTCTGGCCCGTAGTTCGTCGTCGAGATTCAGAAAGGTCCACCAATATGTAGATTCAAAATCACCGTTGCTATTCTCGTGAATTCCATGTGAGGCCATCACCTTGTAGGCCGCCGGGTAAAGGACCTCGCTAAAGTGGTCGCGAAGGTCGCCCTTGTAGTCGGGGTGTTTGCTGAGTTCGGAGGTCATGTAGAGCACCAAGCCGTCCGCGGTTGTCGGCACGACCAGAGACCCCGTCATCCAGTATCCTCTTGCCAGCCACGGGGACATCACCAGCACCATCACCAGCAAGGCGGTGGCCATCATCAAGAAGCACTTGACGCGTCTTCCTGCTGCTATGGGAAGAAGAGGGACGCCCGCCGCCAGCGCAAAGGCCAAGTAGACGCCGACCTCACGGGCCAGGCTGGCAACTCCCAGGACAAGCCCGAACACCACAGCCCACCGCAGGCACAGGCGCTTCGCAAGCGCCAGGACGACAACAAGCGACAAGGAAAGCAAGAAAATGTACAGGGTCTCCTGACTGTAGCGTGCGCTGGTGACCCAGTCCACCGGCCACAGGGCGAAGGCCATGCCTGCCAGCAAGCCGACGGTCGGGCTGAAGTACCGCTTGCCCACTTGGAAGGTCAAGATGCTGGTGCCTGCTGAGAGCAGAGCCTGGACAATCTGGACGACCCAAAGCCTGGGGCCGAACAGCCACCATAGCGCACACAGGAACAGAGGATACCCGGGCAGACGGAACAACGTCTCGCCGAAGTCGGGGTGGAAGCGATAGCCTCGGCCCGCCAGCAAACATTCTGTGATATGATAGTACCCATCTGCTCCCGGAGTAGGCCCGTAGTTGAGATAGGCGGCTGCCCATGGCAGGAGGATCCATGCGTAGAGCAGCCGCACGCCGACCGCAACCCCGAACACCGTCAGCGGTGCCCGGTGCCCCCATAACCCAAGCCGGACTCTGTTCCCAACAGTTGTCATTTCACAGATGCCTCGGCGGCCAAGCGTGCAGGATCCAGCCCATTTCGTACGGCCGGCTCTCGTAATCCACGAAGGTAGGCGGAAACACGAGGTCAAGTCCTTGCACCCGCAACGACGGATGCAGGCGGCTGGCCAGGGCCTGAACGGTGCGAGAGGCCTTGAGCGGCTCTTGGCGGGCCACTTTGCGCCAGATGATGCTCGCCTCGTCGTCAATCAGGGAACCCGCGATCTCGGGCGGGTTGGTTAGCCATTGCAGGCCTTTCGCAATGGCTTCGGAATGGTCCAGGCCGCAAGTCTTCTGCAGCGCGAAAAGGGCCATCGGCGCCATGGCCTCCTGGTGCACCGCGTAGACCGGGTAGCCCTCGATCACCCGTCCGGTCCGGACGTCGAAGTGCCACCACCACTGGCCCGCCGGCCCCTGGAGTTCGCACATGCGGGCCGCGCACAGCCGCGCGGCGTTCAGCGCTTCGAGGCTGCGAGTCGCCATGTAGAAGTAAGACAACGCTTGGATGGGATACACCAGGTCGGCAAAGCAGGCGACGTGCGACCGCAGCGACGCCGCCTTGGCACCAACGGGCCAGTGAGGAAACATCGCCGAGTGGTTGTGAAAGGACGCGAGCAGCCGGCGGGCGATAGCCTCGGCCAGCGCAGCGCCGGTGACATCGCTGCCGGGTACAGTCAATGCTGAAAGACACCAGGAGAGTTCGACTGTCGGACAGGACGCCTGCGGAGGATCCAGCGATTGCAGCCGACGCAGTGCCTCATCGGCCCTCGTGTGGTTAAGGGCACGGGCGGCCCAGAGTGTCAGCGCCGCTTCTCCCACATCCGCAGCCCGGCCCCCCGCGCCGATCAATCTATCGCATACTTCGTGTGCACTGTGGCCCGCGAGGATATCACGCGCCATACGATCCGGCTCCGTCGTCAGCCCGAGGAGGACGATAGCCGTGTAGCGGTGGCTGACGCCCTCCAACCGGTCTCCGCTCCCGCTCCGGCGGATGCGAAAGGCGAAGACACGCTGCTCCGGAAGGTACATGCGTCTGAGCGCCTGCACGGCAATGTCGCGCAACCGGCGTGCGATTGCCGGCATGTCCAACGGTGCGTTTTTCTCAAGCGTGACTATTGGCTTGGTCATCGTGGTACGCGTGGTACGCGTTGTAGTAAGAGTAGCCGTAGCGGCCATGTTGGGTGGAGCCGATGAAGATGATCCCGAGGAGGGAGCCGCCCGACATGGTGAGTCGGTCGAGTGCGGCAAGAACCTCATCGCGATGGCTGGCGCGCTCCCGGACAACCATGACGGTGCCGCTTGCCCTCTGTGCCACGATTCCTGCGTCCGCCACAGACAACAAGGGCGAGCCATCCAACAACACAAGGTCGTATTGCCGGCGCCACCGTTCCAGGCATACGGCGAAGGCGCCGTTCGCCACCAGTTCGTGGTCGTCGCCGCTGCGGGATTTACCGGCCGGGAGCACGCTGAGACGAGGTGTGTCCGTTTCGACAATGGCTTCCGAGTCCGTTACCTGCCCGCTCAGGGTTCCGATGAATCCCGGCTCCAACGGAACCTTGAATCGGTCTGACAGGGCGGGGTTTCGCAGATCGGCGTCCACCAGGAGGACCCGCTTGCCGCTTTGCGCCAGACTTTTGGCCAGCATGATGGCAACGGTGGACTTTCCCGCGCCGGGTTCAGCGCTGGTGATCTGCACGCTGTTGCCTTGCTCGAGGTCGATTCGGCAGAGGAGGGCCGTGCGAACCATCCGGAAACTCTCCGCGAGGCCGGGGTGATCCTCCAAGACCCCCCGGCCTTTTCCGGGCACGAGGGGGAGGTGCCACAGAAAAGGAATCGGGGTTGCATGAGCGAGGTCCTCCGGCTCATGGATGCTCTGATTCATGTTCGCCTGCCGGAAGGCAAGACCGAAGCCTGCGGTGAGCGCGCCCACCAGTGCCAGGGCGCTCAGGAGGATGCGCCGGTCGCTCGTAGGCTCGGAGGGTGCCATCGCACGCGTCTGCACATCGATGGCGCCGGGGACGTTGCGCTCCATCTCTTTCTGCGCCAGACGCGTCCGTACGGCGGCGTACAGGTCGCGTTTGTGGTGGATGGCCTCGGTTTCCTTGGCGAGGGTCTGGGCCTTTTCGAACATGGGGTTGAAGTCTGCCTTCTCCTTGGCAACCGTCTCAAGCAGAACGCCTTCTTGGTACTTGAGCAGTCTGACGCGCTGGCGGGTGTTCCGGAGGCGTGTCACAACGTCCAACTCGCGCTCCATATTCCGATCCGGACCGGCAATGGCTGTCGTAGTTGGGCCCAGGAAAGGCGCGACCGACCCCCGTTTCCTCTGAGCCTGCCACTGATCGTCCAGTTGTTTCTCACGCTGACTCAGAACCTCTTGGGCGAACTGAACCCGTTTCTTGATCTCGGCCATCTGCGGATGCTTTTCCGTGAGGCGCTTGATGGCCTGTTCGTGCAGTGCGGCTTGCAGTTCGAGGTTCAGCCGCCGCCATTCCGCGTCCTCGGAATAACCGGGTTGGTCCAGGGACAACACAGGCAACGGTGAGACCGCTGATGTTGATGTCGCGCCAGTTTTCTCGCTCTCTGGCTTGACTAGGGCGGCCAGTTCCTCGTGCCGCGCTTCGATGACAGCAAATTCCTGCTGCAACTCCTTCAGCCGCCCTTCAGATGAAGCCATCTCTTCCTGCGGCCGCTTTTCGTCGGCCTGGGCCTTGGGCTGCTCGGCTTGAGGTCCCGTGGTTGCCGCTTGTCCGGCCAGTTCAGCGTGCCTGACTTGGGGGGCTTGCATCTCGCCGGGCTGGGTTTTGGACTGCTCGGCTTCAGCTCCCGTGTTTGGAGCCTGTCCGGCCGGTTGGGCCCGCTTGGCCTCGAGGGCTTGGATCTCGCCGGCCAACAACCGAAGCGAGTTCCCGCTCTTTTGATAAAGGTCTGCCGCTGCAACGGGGCTCTCCCGGACCCAGCGCCACAGTTCCTGCTCTTCCCACTCGGCTGTGGCCCTGTCCTGTCGCACCGACGCGACGCGGGCCTCAGCCGCATCGAGGCGAACCCTCATCTGCGTGATGAGCTCCTCGGGCGTGCCGGTTCCCAATTCCTTGCGGAGTCCAGCCACGAGGTTCTCGCGGCCTTCGATCTCACCGCGAAGCGACTTCTCCTCTTCGACCAGTTTGTTGTAGTAGATGCCATCCCTCTCGTCGTCCGAGTTGCGCGTATTGGCAAGGTACTGATCGAGGACGGCGTTCACGATAACGGCGGCGTCTTCGCCGCTGTACGCGGTCGTCATGGACACATCAATGATCTCTGTTGCTGGTCGCGGGCTGACCGAGAGGTCCTCGCGGAGTTTCTCGATCGGCTTACTCGAGTCCTTGAGCAGCGAGGCCACCAGACTCCGATACCAGGGCTGGCTTTCCGCGTCTGTCCGATTGCTCATCTGCTCCCTGTACCAGCGGGTGGCTTTCACGTCCTTCTGGTCCAGCACCTTCTGCAGCACTTCAGGCCGGTAGATGATTGAAACCTGTGTGTTGAGATATGACTGATAGAATGGAATGAGCCCATTGTCGTCAGTCTTAAACACCAGCGGCCGGACCAGGGGCCGCACGCGGATTTCCCCCCTGGCCATGTACTTCGGAACGAGGAAAAACCAGATGGCGGCAACGGCGGGAACCGCGAGCAGGAGGAACGTCAAAACAATCGTTCCCTTGAAACGTAGGATTCGGCTCCAAGAGAACGGCTTGGCGTGACCGGCTGCGGGGGATGCGCCGTGGGGGCCGAACGGGTCGTAAGGCGCCAGCACGCGGTCGTACGACACCGCCGGGCCTTGGCCTGCGGGAACGAGCCCGCGCGACGGTTCGCCGACAGGATTCGGATGTTCGTTCGTGTCCAAGGGACTACCCTCCTCACCTGACTCTTGCGCCAGGGCCGTTGCCCGACGCAACCGGATGATACCGGCCATTCTTATGCACGGCACCGGGGAGACGGTGTCGCTGAGGAGCAGCCTTTCTTGCGGCTAGAGACTGCTTCTCTCGCCACCGCGAGCATGAACGAAAGCCGGGCCATAGTCCTTTGCCACCTTACGCCCGGACTCCACCCGGGCCGACAGACCAACTGGAACAGGTACTCGGTGCCCGTCTTCTGGAAGAACTTCGGCGCCCGGCGTGCCTGCCCGCTCGCCACATCGAGACTCCCTCCGACCCCCATGCAGAAAGGCGCGTTGATTGCCTGGCGGTGTTCGGAAATCCAGAACTCCTGCTTGGGCGAGCCCATCCCGACGAAGAGAAGATCTGCTCCGCTGGCGTTGATCTGGGCAATGACCTCTTCGGCATCGGTGAAGTAGCCGTCGCGCCAGCCAACGATCTGGAGGCCGGGGTTCTGCTCACGAAGCCTTCCGGCGGCCCGCTCGTTCGATTCGGGTGATGCCCCCAGAAGGAACACCTTCCACCCCTTTGCCGCAGCCTTGACAATCAGATGAAAGAACAGGTCGCAACCGGTGCATCTCCTTATCATGCGGCCGTGAAGCAACCGGGCGGCTATGGCCACTCCGATTCCGTCGCAGATGCCGACATCGACCTGCTCGAGCACTTCCCGCAGCCGCGGGTCCTTCAAGGCGGAGTGGATCTTCTCGGGGTTGACGGCCACCCAGAAAGTTTTCCGCCCTGAAGCAATTGCCTCTTCCGCGCAGTTCACAGCCTCCGAGCAGGACTCAAAGGGCACAATGCCGACACCCAAAATCGGCAACGGTTGGGGCATTGGAGGGGCCAGGGGCCCTGCGACTGTCATAAGACATCTCCTGGCGCCAAAGGCGTTCAAGCAGACTCTGGCAACCTGTACGTTCGACCTTGTTGCTGCCTGCCCGACGCGGCCACGAACGCCGGTCTTTCCCGCGGACGGGCGCGACTCAGCCGGCTTCCCCCCCGGCGCTTGGTCTGGGCCGCAAATCAGCGCGCTGGTCTGGGACCTCGGAGCGCGGCGGAGATCCCCTGGCAAACCCGGGGCCTTCGGGGGCGGTCCCGAACTGTGCTGCAGCCGGGTCGCCAGCCATGTCAAACAGGTTGGCTTCCATCCACTCATCCACCAGACGGCCGAACAACATGACACGGCGCCCCGCGGTTTCCAGCGAATCATCGGCGCGCAGACCCGCTTCAATCCAAACCGACGCTTCAGGGGACCCGTTGCGGAGAGGTACTGAGATGGTGATGATCTCACGCGGAGTCGCGCCCTGCGAGGACCGCCGCCAAACCAAGGTGCGATTCGTGGTGGCATCCATGCTCTGCGACAGGGCCAATCGTTCGAAACCCATCTTGTCAGCGATGGAGCAGGCGGCATTCCAAAGACCATTGAACGACTTCGCTTCGTGCAAATGCAGTTGGGCGTCTTCGAACCACTGCCGCTCCTCTTTCGCCAGCCGGGCGATGACTGAGTTTCTCTTGATGGCCGTGAACGTCTCCTTGAGACGGGCGGCCCCAACGAGCTGGAACAGACAGAACAGCAAGGCCAGCACGATGACCAGCAGCACGACCGTCCCGAGGTCCCGAATCACCAGCATAGCCGCACCCAGGCCGGCGGCCAATAGCGTTGCGCCGTAAAGAACGGCGACCGCCCGGCGCTGGTTCAGCCCCATGTCCAGCAGGCGGTGATGGATGTGGCCCCGTTCAGCGGCAAAAATCGAGCGCCGGTCGAGGATACCCCGCCGGATGACTGTGAACGCGGTGTCCAAGAGCGGCACCCCCAATGCCAGTGCGGGCACGGCGATGCCGACAAGGGTGCTGGCCTTCGCCACACAAACCACACTGCCAGCACTGATAACGAAGCCGAGGAAGAAGCTTCCACCGTCGCCCATGAACACCTTCGCGGGGTTGAAATTGAAGAACAGGAAACCCGTAAGACTCCCCAGCATGCCAAGCATCAGCACCGCCATCACAATCTGGCCGGTGTAGAACGCCATGAGGGTAATGACACCGCACACAATCAGTGAGATGCCCGCAGCCAGCCCGTCGAGCCCATCAATGAAGTTCAGCCCAACTGTGACGGTCACAATCCACAGGATGGTAGCCGGCCAAGACAGCCAGCCCAGTTCAAGGGATAGCAGCGACCCCATGGTGACCGAGTCGATTCGCGCCCCTGAAAGGCAGACGGCAAGCGCGGCTCCGACGAGGACGGCCAACTTGACCAGCGCCCGCACGCCGTGAAGGTCGTCAATCAGGCCTACGAGAAAGACGAATACACTGGCTACCAGGAGGACGGCCATCTGCGTCTGGTTCTTGCGGAAGGCTTCGCCAATCGTGTTGTCGAGGGCAAAAACGGGAATCGTCAGGGCCAGCATGGCCACCACCAGAATCACCCCTCCGACGCGCGGCACGGGCGCCGAGTGGATCTTGCGGACTCCCGGCGGGTCAACGAGCCCGAAACGCTTCGCCAGGCGGGTGACGATGGGCATCCCGAACGTTGCGACAAGCGCCGACCCAAAATACACTGCGCAGTACGTTTTCATGGACGTGCGAGGTTATCTCCCAAGGCGTCCCCCCTGGAACAGGGCCTTACTTGATCGGCTCCAACAGGTCGGCGTCGATCTCGAGTGATGCGCCCTGACCGAGAATGGCGACCTCCAACACCAGCCGCGCGAGCTGTTTTCGATGCACCACGGTGCCTTCCAGGCCCTGGAAAGGGCCGCCGATGATGCGGCACCTTTGGCCGGCCACTGCAAAGTGATACAGGTCCAGTTCGGCTTTGCCGGAGAGCGCCTTCTCGATGGCCGACAGTTCCGAGATCAAGCCGTTCTGGTTGTTGACGTCAAGTGTCTGACAGATGCGGTTGGTTGTCATCGCCAGGTAGCGCGCCGCATCGTCGCCGCAGAAGAACACGTAAGAAGGGAACAGCGGCATGAGCGCGCGGCGTTTCTTCCCCCCGGACACGCTGAGGCGCTCCACCAGGGGAAGGAAGTACCCGATGCCCCGGTGCAGGAGGTCCCAGGCGAAGGCCTTCTCGTTGCGAGCCCGCGTGTGGGCAACCCACCACCGCCCCGACAGGTCGCACAGCGTCCTGGCGTTGGGGCTCAGGATCGGCGGGTTGTCTGATTCTTTCAGCATATCGGTATTCCTGAATGTCGTGTCTCGCTTGGCCCGCGCGCACTCCGTCCCTGTCGGTGCACCGGCGGCTGTAAGACACCGCCGGGCGAGCGGGCCAAACGCAACGCGCCGCGTGCCGCAAGCCGTCAAGACAACCGCCTTCACTCCCGGCCGCGAACGTTCCGTTACACCCGTCCGCGGGAGCCAGCGCGACCGGGTGGGCACAGGCCACCTGGGCAGCCGATAAGACGTCCTGAGCACACGTGCGCGGCGAGGCGAAAAATCGCGGCTCTCGCTCCGCGGTTTGCAGCCAAATCCCCTGTAACGGGCGATGGAGGACAACCGTTTTCGAGTTTGCGGCGGTCCTTGCCGATGCTGGTGCCTCAGGCCCCTAAGGCCCTCTAATGGCCCCGCCCGGCAACAACCGACGGAAGAAAGCCGAAGAAAGGGTTTCTGCGGCGTCGTCCCGCCAGCGGCTTGGATTCCGCAACGTCTCAGATCGGTCGCCCGCTCCTTCTCAGAATAAGCCCTTGGGGCCTTGACACCCGAATGATGATGGGCTATGGTATATTAATGGTGCTTTGGAAGCGCAGACGCGGCTTCCAGTGTCACCAGTGGACCAGCGCCTACCGGTCAAGTGGGGCCGCTGGTTCACTTTTTCAACCGACAAAAAAACCCTCACCGGCGCCCTTTCAGAGCGTGAGGGCTATCTCGACAAAACCATCTCCCATCTAATCCTGCTAACCACTCCGCGACCCCCTACCCTTACTGCCATCCTCAACGTACTTGCGGCAATTAACCAACGTTGCCACTGGCGGTCGGCAAACCGCCACTGACTATATACAACAGGAATCCCATTTGTCAAGTCCTTATTTAGGATTTTCCTAGATGCGTAGCAGGGAGCGACGTTCTGGGGACATCAGGAGCGGCTCCAAGTGTACCACGTGTTACCACGACTGGGCAACAAGGGGTTGTACAAATGTCTTGACGATACCCACTGAATTGTGTGCTGCGAACACCGAATCTGACGAACGGGTGGCTAACCTGCGCTTTCAGTTCGCTTGCGTCCTGGTCAATGCTCGGCCGCCACATCCGCGTCCGGAATTGCTGCCAGCAGGAAGACGCCGCCACCCGCTGGCGCGAATGACCAGCCTCCGCCGTACGTCGGGTCAGGGGGGCCATCCGGGCCCTACGTGCCTTGAACGCCTTAGGCAGGTCTCGACCCACCTCGGCGACCGTTCCTGTTCCTGCCGTTGGCGCTCGAGATTCGCTGGCGTGATGCCCGACCTTGCTGTATGATACCTCCGAGCGAGTTGTCGAGGGCCAACCCCGAAAGGTAAGTTTGTGCCCCGATCTGTTCCGGTCCGATTGCTGAGCGGTCTTACCTTGGCATTACCCCTCATCTCCTTGTGGGGTGCGGCCAACTGTGTGTGCGGCGCGGCGTCTTCTACCCCTGCGGCGAGACCTGCCGCTGCCGCCGACAAGGCTGGGACCGACGCAAGGGTCTTGGAGCAGCAGCTTGAGCACCTGGAGAAGGAACTGGACACCGCTCTTACAGTGCGGCACATGACCGAGAAGCATCCCGTCGTGGTGGCGTTGCGGAAGCGGATCGAGGACACGAAGAAGAGTATCAAGCAGGCCTCGGCGAAGTCAACCCGCCAGGCGCCGCCCCGGCAGGACGCGACCACGCAAGGGAAGACGTATTACGTGGACCGCAACCGCGCGGGGGCATCGGATTCGAACCCCGGAACGGAGGCACAGCCGTTCCTGACCGTTCAGCGGGGCGTGGACCTGGCCCAGGCGGGCGATACGGTTCTGGTCAAGGGAAGCACCGATCCCAGTTCACCCA
>Ga0315289_10000786_pt1 | contig 48808 bp, 52 predicted proteins | sample YL17G11_40_MG_FD_203452 | JGI IMG/M metagenome (GOLD analysis project Ga0315289, IMG submission 203452) | Sediment microbial communities from Yellowstone Lake, YNP, Wyoming, USA - YL17G11_40 | ecosystem: Environmental > Aquatic > Freshwater > Lake > Sediment | place: USA: Wyoming | collected... | reverse complement strand
GTGGTTGATTGGCAAAATTGAAGTTTTCTTTTCTTCAGATTGGCTCCAACCACCGACTCAAGCCAAAAAAGTCACCACCATCCATGATTTGATCGTCTATCAATATCCTGAAAGTTTTCAACAAAAAGGCGGCCATGATATTGTTGCCAATCAAAAAAGGAGATTGAACTGGGTGAGAAAAGAATGTGATTTAATTATCTGTGACTCCCAGGCAACTAAAAAAGATGTCATGAACCTCTTAAAAATCCCGGCGAAAAAATTAAAGGTTATTTATCCAGGAGGCCAATGTTAATCGGCATCGACGGCAACGAAGCCAACGTCAAAAACCGGGTGGGGAGCAATATTTACAGTTATCAATTGCTTCAATCCTTAAGCAAGCAGAAAGCCAACGTCGTTGTTTATTTAAAAGAGAAACCCCTCGAAGATCTGCCCAAGACAAACAAACACTGGCAATACCGGATGATTGGTCCGAAAAAATTCTGGACCCAATTCGGCCTGCCTTTTGATTTATATCGGCATCATCCTCAACCAGAGGTTTTTTTCACTCCCGGACATTATTCACCGCGTTGGTCTCCTTGTCCGACGGTGATGTCGCTGATGGACCTTTCCTATCTTTATTTTCCGGAGATGTTCCGCAAAAAAGATTGGTATCAGTTGAAAAACTGGACAGCGCGTTCAGTCAGAAAAGCAGAGAAGATTTTTACCATCAGCCAGTCCTCTCAAAATGCTATAATCAAAGAATACCGGGTGGCACCAGAAAAAGTGGTGGTCACCTATCCGGGTTTAGCAATGACCAAAAAAAGCAAAAAAATTGATTTGAAAAAGTATGGGGTGGAAGGGGATTTTATTCTTTATGTTGGCACCCTCCAGCCAAGAAAAAATCTCGAGAAACTGATTGAAGCCCTGGCCCAATTAGAAGATCAAGATTTAAAACTGGTCATCGTCGGCAAAAAAGGTTGGCTTTATGAAGAGATTTTTACCAAAGTCAAACAAATGAAGTTGGGAAAAAGAGTCATTTTTACCGGTTTTGTCCCCAATGAAGATTTAGCCGCTTTTTATGAAAAAGCCCAGTGTTTTGTCCTGGTTTCTCTTTACGAAGGCTTTGGTTTGCCGGTCCTGGAAGCGATGGGCTATGGTTGTCCGGTGGTCGCCAGCAACGTCAGTAGTCTTCCGGAAGTCGTTGGTGAGGCAGGGATTTTAGTTGACCCCAAGAAACCAGAAGCGATTGCTCAAGGAGTAGAAAAAGCAATTCAAAACCGAGAAGCCCTGATTAAAAAAGGCAAGGAACAAGCGAAGAAATTCAGTTGGGAAAAATGTGCCCAAGAAACTTTAAAAGTTTTAGAGGAGGTAGGCCATGGGGCTATTTAAAGACAAAATGGGCAGAGAGCTTTCTTTTCAAGAAGCCCTGCCCAAAATCTTCAACCGTTTTTACAGTTGCTGTCTTGATTTGGAATTGATGATCCTCCGTTGGACCGGTCATGTTCCTTTTCACTGCATCAGAAAATGGATTTACCAAGTGGCGGGGGTGAAAATTGGCAGGGGCTCGGTCATCCACATGTGGGCCAATTTTTTTAAACCAAAAGGAATTGAAATTGGTGAAGGGACGATTATTGGTGACCATGTTTTTCTTGACGGCCGTGCCAAACTAAAAATCGGCAATCACGTGGACATTGCCTCTCAAGTTTTGATTTACAATTCCGAACACGATATCAATGACCCCGAATTCAAGGCCAGAGAAGAACCGGTGAGCATTGAGGACTATGTTTTTATTGGTCCGAGAGTGATTATTCAACCGGGCATCAAGATTGGTAAAGGGGTGATTATTGCCGCCGGAGCCGTGGTCACCAAAGATGTACCTCCAGGGAAAGTGGTTGGGGGAGTGCCCGCCAAAGAAATCGGGGAAAGAAAACTTAAGGAATACCGCTACCGTTTGGGAAGGGCAAGATTGTTTCAGTAATGGACTTATCGATTATCATTCTCAGCTTCAACACCAAAAACCTTCTTGATGACTGCCTTGATTCTGTTTTTCAGCAAACCAAAGGGATTAAGTTTGAAGTGCTCGTGGTGGATAACCACTCGACTGATGGTTCAGGGGAAATGGTGAAGAAAAAATTTCCCCAGGTGAAATTAATTAGCAATCAGAAAAATCTTGGTTTTGCCCAAGCTAATAACCAGGGGATGAAAAAAGCCCAGGGAAAATATTTGCTTCTTTTAAATTCAGACACCAAAGTAAAGGGGAGTGCCTTAAAAAAGTTAGTCAGTTTAGCGGAAGAGAAAAGAAATCTAGGCATTGCCGGGCCCAAACTCTTGAATCTTGATGAGACTCCCCAACCGTCAACCGGTCCTTTTTACACCTTACCTGTGACTTGCTTTTCTCTTTTTCGAGGTGACCGTTATTTACGCCATGCTTATTCCCAAGAAAAGGCCGTTGACTGGCTTTACGGCGCCTGTTTCTTGATAAAAAGGGAATTGATTGACAAAATCGGTTTTTTAGACGAAAAATTCTTCATGTACGTCGAAGAAATGGAATTCTGCTTTCGGGCCAAAAAAGCTGGTTTTCAGGTTTACTATTTTCCCCAGGCAGAAGTTTATCATTTGGAGCGGGGGAGTTCCCCGGAAGGGAAACAAAAAGCCATTTGGGGGATTTATCAGGGGTTAATTTATTTCTACCAGAAACATTTTGCTCCTTGGCAGTTGGCCGTGTTAAAATTGCTTTTAAGAGTCAAAGCCATCCTGGTATGGGTGATTGGTTGGTTGACCAATAATCAGGAACTGAAAGAGACTTATGCAAAAGCTTTTAAACTGGTTGGATAAATACGTTTTGGCCGTCGGTGTTGGCCTTCTTTTGCTTTTTATTCCCCTTTATCCCAAACTGCCTTTGCTCGATGTTCTCCAGACTTGGGTTTATATCCGTCTGGAAGATTTTGTCGTTGCCGCCGTGGTCGGCGCCTGGCTGGTGCAAATCATCCGTCATCGCGTTTCTCCCAAAACACCCTTGACCTGGCCGATTCTTTTTTACTGGTTTATCGGCGGCCTTTCCCTTTTGTTTGCCCTGGTTTTTTTAAGAAGTCAGATGACCAACTTTGTTCCTCACCTAGGCCTGCTTCATTACTTCCGGAGGATTGAATACCTGGTGGTTTTTTTGGTGGCCGCCTCAACCATTAAAGATTTGGGCAGGGTTAAACATTACCTTCTCATTGCAGGTGTGGCTTTGGCTTTGGTTTGTCTTTATGGTTTTGGCCAGAAATTTTTCGGTTGGCCGGCTTTCCTGACAATGAACGAAGAATTCGCCAAAGGGATACCCCTACGCTTGCCGCCCACCGCCAGAATGGCTTCGACTTTTGCCGGCCATTATGACTTGGCCGCCTATTTAGTTTTGATGATTCCCCTTTTTGCCAGCTTGCTTTTCGGTTTAAAGAAAAGGGTTTGGCAGCTAGCCACCTTTTTTCTGATCTTAGCCAGCTATTTGCTTCTCCTTTTCACCGGTTCCCGAATTTCTCTGGCTGTCTACCTCGTTGCCATTAGCCTGACGCTCTTTCTTCAAAAGAAAAAATGGTTAATTTTACCGGTGGTCTTGGTCAGTTTGCTGCTGATGAGTTACGTTAGTCAGACCACGGAACGCTTTAGCAAAACTTTCCGGGTTGAAGACGTCGTTTATGACGTCCGCACCGGCAAACCGATTGCCGCGGTTGAGCAGGGAGTGATCGAGGAAGAATTGCCTTTTGGGACGGGTTTTATCCAAATACCCCTGGTGGAAACGGAACCGCCGGAAGCCACCCAACAGGCGATTATCCGGAAGTCATTGAGAACCGCCTCCCGTTCGGCTGAAATTGCCACCATCTCCGGGGAATTTTTAATCAAGCGGGCGATTGTTTATGACATTTCTTTTACCACTCGTTTTCAAGGCACTTGGCCGCGGGCCTTAAAAGCTTTTTACCGTAATCCCTTGTTGGGCTCGGGTTATTCTTCGGTGGACGTCGGTTCGGACAGCAGCTATTTCCGGGCCTTGGGCGAAACCGGCCTCTTGGGTTTCGCCGCCTTTTTAAGCCTTTTCTTTTTCTTTGGTCTTTTGGTCAAACAAGGATTAAAGAAAATTACTTCCCCTTTTGGTCGGAGTCTTTTAATCGGGATGGCGGCCGGCACCGTCGGTTTAATGCTCAACGCTATTTTGATTGATGTCTTTGAGGCCTCAAAGGTGGCTTTTAATTTCTGGCTTCTCCTGGGGATCTCGGCCGGGATGATTAATCATTATTTGCCCAAGAGACAATCCCTGTGGAAAGAAACTTTTGCAGCCCTTAAGTCTGCTTGGGTGCCGCTCGTCCTTTTGACGGTGGTGGCGGCCCTGGTTTTCCTGCCTAGCTTGGGCAATTACTTTAGCGGCGATGATTATGTTTGGCTGCGCTGGGCCTACAAAACCAAAATCGGCGAAGTTGGCCAATTCTATCTTGATGCTCAGGGATTTTTCTACCGACCTTTGGCCAAAACCTATTTTGTCCTGGTCAAACCCCTTTTTGGTTTGCGTCCCGGTGCCTATCATTTAATGGATTTTTTCCTTCATTTTGGTTGTACCCTCGGCGCTTATGGCCTTGCCTTGAAACTGACGAAGAAGAAACTGGCCGCGCTTTTGGCCGCCCTGCTCTTTTTGATTCACCCCATTAATGCCGAATCAGTCCTTTGGATTTCTTCCACCTCGGCGCTGATGGCCAGTTTTTTCTATTTCGGCGGCGTTTTGGCTTACCTTCAGTGGCGTCAGAGGAAAAAAGATTGGCAAAGCCTCTATTACCTCGCCGCCCTCATCACTTTTGCCCTGGGACTCCTTTCCCATGAAAGAATGATCACTTTCCCTCTGCTTCTCCTTTTCTACGATTTTCTTAACGGTGCTTTTCAAAGAAGGAAGGCTTGGGGGCAAGTTTTAAAAACGCACCTGCCTTTTTGGTTGATCACCGCTGGCTATTTTTGGTTAAGAAACGGGATTGCCCACGCTCACGGTTTGAGCGGTGATTATAATTACAATCTCCAGCATCTGCCTTTTAATTTGGTGGGCAATTTTTTCGGTTATCTCGGTGAATTAACCGTCAGTTTTCATTTTCTTCCCTGGTATGATCTTTCCCGGGGTTTTCTCCGAACCCAACCGTCAATCGCTTTAGTTCTGTTGCTCGCTTTTGGCCTGTTTTTGGCGGGTGGCCTTTTTCTCAAAAAACAAAAAAACTTAAAGATCAATAAAACCGTGGTTTTTGCCTTTGGCTGGTTCATCATTTTGCTCCTGCCTTTTCTTGGTTTGGGCAATATGGCCGAGAGACATGTTTATCCCGCTCATTTCGGCTTTTTTCTTCTCTTGGCTCTTTTTATTAACTGGCTTTATGAAAAAATCAGAAAAATTAATCTGCCTTTGGCTTTAGGCTTGACCCTGATTCTTTGCCTGTTTGTTTTTGGGTTTTATCAGCAAGAAATGGAAAAAGCCAAAAAAGAATGGTTTCAAGCCGGAGAAATTGCCAATAAAATTCTTCTGGCGGTGAGTTCCAATTACATTGAGTTTGCCTACGGCAACAGCCTCTATTTTGTTAATCCCCCGATGCGCCAGGGAAGAGCCTGGATTTATCCGGTCGGGATACCTGAAGGTCTTTGGTTTATCTATCGAGACGAGACCCTGCCGATCAAGATCGTCACTAATTTAGAGGAAACTTTAGAAATAACCAAAGGAGACATTGCCGCCCACATTTTCGTTTACGAAGAGGGGGAATTAATGGAAATCAAGAGATGAAAAAAATCCTTTTGCTATTGATTATCTTGCTGGCTTTTGGTTTGCGCCTTTACCGAATTAATGCTCCTTTGGCCGATTGGCATTCCTGGCGCCAGGCCGATACCAGTGCCGTTTCCAGAAATTTTGTTAATCAAGGTTTTGATCTTTTACGGCCGCGCTTTGATGATCTTTCTAACGTGGCCACCAACAAATATGAGAACCCGGAAGGTTATCGTTTTGTGGAGTTTCCTATTTACAACCTGTTTCAAGCTGGCGCCTTTAAAATTTGGCCGGTGGTCAGTCTGGAAGTCTGGGGGAGACTGGTTTCCATCTTCTTTTCTCTTGGTTCCCTGATTTGGCTTTATTTAATCGTCAAGAAATTTTTAGACGAAAAAACCGCTCTTCTGGCCGCTTTTTTCTTTGCTGTTTTGCCTTTTAACATTTATTACAGTCGGGTAATTTTACCGGAGCCAATGATGCTTTTTACCAGTTTAGGGATGATTTACTTTTTCAGCCGGTGGCTTGAAAAAGCCAAATCGCTCGACTTTGTTTTAATGATTTTCTTGGCCGTTTTATCTTTCTTGTTGAAACCTTTCACTTTGGTTTTGATTTTACCGCTGGCTTTTTTGGCTTGGCAAAAGTGGGGGTTTGATAAAAAAAAGTGGTTAGGCCTCCTTTTTTCTTTTTTCCTGGCTTTACTGCCTTTTCTCGGTTGGCGTTGGTGGATAAGCCATTTTCCTGAAGGCATCCCTCGTTCTGCCTGGCTTTTCGATACATCCGGGATTCGTTTAAAAGGGGCCTTTTTCTGGTGGCTCTTTGGCGAGAGAATCGGCAAACTGATTCTTGGTGGTTGGGGACTGATTCTTTTGGGTTTGGGAATGATCACCAAACCGAGTAAAAAAGAAGGTGGGTTTTTTCTCAGTTGGCTCGCCGCCATTCTTCTCTATTTTGTCATTGTCGCCGGCGGCAACATTCAACACGACTATTATCAGATCTTAGCCATACCCATTCTCTGTGTTTTTCTGGCCAAGGGGGCTTCTTTTTTATTGACGGCACCAGCCAACTATTTCTCCAAGTGGCTTTGTTACCTTCTACTGATGACGAGTGTTCTCTTTATGTTGGCTTTCTCTTGGTATCAAGTCAGAGATTTTTTTAACATTAACAATTCGGTCATCGTTGAGGCGGGGCAGGCGGTCGATCGGCTCGTACCCCAAGACGCCAAAGTGGTTGCTCCCTACAGCGGTGATACCGCCTTTTTGTACCAAACAAAACGAAAAGGCTGGCCGGTGGGGATTGAAGTGGAAAAGATGATTAATTTGGGAGCAGAGTATTACGTCAATTTTAATTTCGACGCAGAGGTGGATTGGTTATCGCAAACCTATTGCGTGATTGAGAAAACCCCCCAATGGGTCATTATTGATTTAACCAGGAAATGTGAGTGGACTGAATGAAGATTCTCTTTCTTACCTACGATTTACCCTATCCTCTTGTTGCTGGTGGCAAGATTCGAGCTTATTATTTACTCAAAAGTTTAGCCAAGAAACACCAAATCACCCTTTTCTCTTATTACCGTGACGAAAGTCAGAAAGAATTTTTAAAAGAATTAAGAAAATATTGCCAAGAGATAAAAATTTTTAAAAGAAGAAAACCCTGGTCCTGGCAAAACCTTCTCCGTTTCTTTACCTCAACCCTGCCTTTCGCCAGCGTCACTTATGATTCACCCCCTTTGAAAAAAGCCTTGATTGAAGAACTCAAACAAAAGAAATATGATTGCGTTCACTTTGAGTCTTTCTATCCCGCCTTGTATTTACCCCTAGTGAAAAAATTAGGCGTCAAAACCATCATGGGGAATGAGAATCTCGAATACCGGGTTTATCAGCGTTATGCCGATTCCCGTTTTCTGTCTCTGCGTTGGCTTTTAAAGCTTGAAGTGTTTAGAATGCGTCTTTTTGAAGAGAATCTCTGGCGTTTGGCGGACGTCAACCTGGCCGTCTCGCCCAAAGAGGTGGCCGAGATTAAAAGGGTGACCAAGAAAGATTGTGATCTGATTCCTAACGGGGTTTATTTTCAACCTTATTCACCCAAACAAAACAAAGGAGACAGGAAAATAATTTTTATCGGCAACTTAATTTACCATGCCAATAATGACGCGATGAAATTCTTTTTGCAAAAAATTTATCCGAAAATTAAACAGGCCGACCCGAAAGTGAAGTTTTGGTTAATCAGTGGCCACCAACCGAAATGGCTGAAGGAATATTTGTCAGATTCTTCAATCAAATTCACTCAGGATAAAACCACCCCCGGCCAAAATTTTTTGAGTCAAGCAGATTTATTGGTGGCGCCGATGCGTGTTGCCGGAGGAACCAACATTAAAATCCTGGAAGCGATGGCCGCCGGTTTACCGGTAGTGACGACGACGGTGGGCGCCGAAGGGATCGAGGTTAAAAAAGAGGTGGTCATCGAGGACCAACCCGAGAAATTTGCCCAAAAAGTGGTCCAATTATTGGCGGATAATAAACGAGCTCAGCAATTGGGAGAAGCCGGTCGGGCCTTGGTCAAGAAAAAATATGATTGGTCGGTCATTGGTGAAAAATTGAACCAGGTTTATGAAAAAGAGATTTAAACTTCAGCCTTTCAGAGACCATCCCGTCAGGCGAGCATTTGCAGACTGCATGGAATGAAATGATTATCGAACACCTGGTTTTAATAAATTTTTGATTTGAAGTAAAATATAGATTAAGATGGAAAACACAGGAGAGAAAAGTGATAATTTCTTATATCCCCTAAGACCCTCCGAGATTATTCGTCATCCTGATTTCTTGGCAGATGTTGAACCATTGTCATTGACCGAAGAGGAAAAAGGAGAAATTTCAAAGTTTGAAGAATCGCTTTTCGATGAACTCCGAAGAATAAAAGATATTTCTGTTTCTACTCATGTAATTTATCCAGAGGCTTTTACTAGTGAGGAAGGGGGAAGAATTTTCTCGGCGACTTATCTAGATAAAGGTATAGGAGAAAGATTGGCAGCTCTTGCGAACAAACGAGGAATCAATTTAAAAAAGACAGAAACTAAGCGGAGAGTATACGATGCTTTTTTCGACGATGTTGTAAAGATCGCAGGTTCAAGAGATTTATATCAAGAATATGCAAAAGAAGGAACTGAATTTACCAACTTAGGTAATGTTTTAAGAGAGTTAGGTGACAAAAATGGTGAAGTTGTTGTTCTTAAAGGAGATGTCTCGGACTCGAGATTAACGAGAGAAGAAATAGAAGAAAATTTTTTTTCAGAAGTTGACTTGGTCAATATTCCCGATCAGCTGAGAACGAGACTAAATCGTTACTCCTCTAATTGGGCAAAAGAGCAATTCGCCCAGGCGTTTCAAGATGCTGGTGGAGATGTAGAAAAAGTTTCAAACCCTGAAAGAATTACAAGAATAGTTAATATTGACAAGTTGATTGAGAAAGTCAGAGGACTGAGGAATTTTAAGAGGCAACTAAAAGATACAAGTCGAGAACTCACAGATAGCAACGGTGATCTAAAGGAAGCAAAGAGAATAGTTGCTGACCTTTATCGGAGATATGTCAACGCTCTTATTGCTCAAGAGTATGATTCGGGACGAGTTTTATCAGCTCATCCTAAAAGAACCGAAAAAGAGGAAGAAGCACTTGGTTTCTTGAGGGGAACGAGTCGTGTGGTGAGAGATAATAGATTTTTGTCAAAACAAGCCTCTCGAACACTCGAAAGAATTGACCACTTTTTAGCAGGGACTGGGGTAAGAATAAGAAAGGAAGGATTATTTGAAACAATTCCTGAAAAATTAGCAAAATATGCGGAAGCAAGAGCTACAGAACCTCCGTCAGAGGAAACAGCAGAATACCTAAAATTTAACGGTTATAAAATTGATGCGCAGCAAGCCGCAGTTTTGGCTAGAATAATCCTAAAAGAATACGGGTTTACTGAAGAAGATAAATCTTGGGATGCCGTTGTCTTGGAAAGAAAAGGAACGCTGGCAGTAAGTAAAAAAAAGAGAGAAATAAGGATTCCCAAGTCTTTTAACCGAGGGTTAATTGATACTTTGGCGGTTCTTGCTCATGAAGTAGAAGGCCATGTTCTAAGGCATGTAAATCAGGAAGAAAGTTTTGGTGGGGGCTTGCGCTTAATAGAAGAGTTTACTACAGGAAGAGGTGGCATTTTATCTGAAGCTGCCGCAATGAGAATAGAAGACGACACTAAACAAGGGTTAGTTGGATTAAAAAGGGAAGCCTTGCCTTACTACTATCTTACTTTATTAAGAAAGAGAGAAGGTGGTAGCTTCAGGGAGTGTTTTAAGACTTTTTTTGAAGCTCACGCCAAGAGGAAATATGCTTTATCACTAGATGAGGCAGTTAATAACAGGGAAGTTTACAGGGAAATTTTTGATTACGCATATGATAGAACCTTGAGAGTTTTTAGGAGAGATACGCCGCTTGATGATACAAGTGGGTATTTGCCTACATCTGAACAATTAGAGTATATAGAGCAAGAATTGGTCGTCGATGTTTTGAGAGAAAAAGGGTTGGGTAAATTACTTTATGTTGTTGGCGTCGATTTATATTCTCTTTCAGAGTTAAAGCGACTGGGGATGTTGGATTTAAGCAAAATAAGAGAACCTGTAATGGTCGTGGCAAATGAAATTTGGCCGAAGATTAAAAGGGGTTTGGAGGAAGGAAAATCTTTAGAGGAAACAATAGGAAATTTAAGCTAATATTGCAAAAATTTATTTACCTCTTTGGTTGTAAACTTAGGATATTCAAGCTCTGTTACCCAATCCGTTCGTCGGAAATCATACCATCGTTCAATCTACTCAACCAGGATTTTCAAAGTAAAACCCAACCTGGTTTACCTCTTGACAAGTAATTTTCATTAAGATAAGTTTGAATTGTGAAATAAACTGCTGAGTGTGAAAACACTCAGCATCCCCAATAAGTTGGGGCGAGTTTGTTTCTCGCAAGCTCGAAATAATTTTCACACCTGAGGATCTCAAAAAGGAGTGCCGTCGGCACTCTTTTTTGTTGGCCTTATGGTAAAATAGGCGTAATCAAGATGGCAAAAAAATCACTGAGACAAAAAGCGGTTCAAGGCGGTTTTTGGGTCTTTTTCACCCGAATAGCCGGACGGGCTTTCTCCTTAATCCGTTTGATTATTCTGGCCCGACTTTTGGCTCCCGAGGATTTTGGTTTAATGGGCATCGCCCTTCTTTCTCTCGCCACCCTGGAAACCTTTTCGGAAACCGGTTTCCAACAGGCCCTGATTCAGAAAAAAGGCAAGATTAACCAATACCTTAACCCGGCCTGGACCGCCCTGGTTCTGCGGGGAATCATTCTTTTTCTCCTTCTTTTTTTAATCACCCCTTACGCCGCTCTTTTTTTCAAAACTCCCTCAGCCATCCCCATTATTCGTCTCATTAGCCTGGCTTTATTAGTCCAAGGCTTTGCCAATATTGGTCTGGTTTTTTTCAAAAAAAACCTGGACTTCAAAAAACAATTTCTTTATGAAATCAGTGGCACCTTGGCTGACTTCCTGGTGGCGGTCACCGCCGCTCTCCTCTTCCGAAGCGTCTGGGCGCTAGCCTTTGGTTTTCTGGCCGGCAGTCTGGCCAGGGTGACGGTGAGCTATCTCCTTCACCCCTTCCGACCTAAATTTGATTTTGATTTTAAAAAGGGCCAAGAACTCTTCTTTTTTGGCAAATGGGTCTTGGGGTCAAGCGTCCTCATGTTCCTCATCTTCCAAGGGGACGATGTTTTTGTCGGCCGCTTTCTCGGGGTGACCGCCCTGGGTTTTTACCAAATGGCCTACAAACTCTCCAGTCTCCCGGCAACCGAGATCAGCCAGGTGATTGCCCAAGTCACTTTCCCTGCCTACACGAAAATCCAAGATGATTTAACCCGTTTAAAAAAAGCCTTTTTTCAAGTCTTGCGGATGGTGGCTCTTTTCTCTTTTCCCCTTGCCTTTTGCCTCTTTTTTCTCGCCACCCCCTTGACTAAAATCTTCTTAGGAGAGAAATGGTTGCCGATGGTGCCGGCGATGCAAATCCTGGTCCTGGCCGGTTTCCTCAGGTCTCTGGCGGCGACCACCGGGGCGGTTTTTTACGCCGTCGGTCAACCCAAAATCGAAACCCGCTGGGAAGTCATTCAATTGATTGTCCTGGCCCTGGCCATCTATCCTTTGGCCCTGAAAGACGGCCTCAGGGGCGTCGCCGGTGCCGTCCTTCTCAGCACCTTGGTGGCCACCCTAGGTTATTTCTTTGAAGTGAAAAAGATTATCAAATGATCAGAAAATTTTTACACCAGCACCGTTACGACGAAAATAAAGCCTGGGATAAAATTGCCTATGATTACCTGAAAAAAGGGGCGTGGATTCTTGACCTGGGCTGTGGTGAAGGCCGTTTCCTGGCCCTTAACCCCAAAAAAATCAAAGGGATTGACTGGAGCCAAGCCTCGGTTAACATCTGTAAAAAGAAAGGCTTTCAGGTCAAAAAAGCCGATGTCAGAAACCTGCCTTTCAAAGCCCAAAGCGTCCCCGGCATTCATTGTTCCCATCTGATCGAGCATTGCCTTCCCCAGGACGCCCACCAAATCCTTAAGGAAATAGATAGAGTCTTAAAACCCCAGGGAATTTTAGTCATCAGGTCACCCTTAATGTGGGACAAGTTTTACACGGACTTCACCCATATCAAGCCCTATTATCCAGAAGCCCTTCTCCGTTACCTCACCCCCGGTCATTACCAAAACACCCTGACGCCCATTAGTGACCAATATCAGGTCATGGAATTAAAATATGGGTACCAACCTTTTCCTTTCAGTATCAAATTCTGCAACACCCTTTTCAACATCCTCAACCGCTGGGGCTTTCCCTGGTTAAAGAAAAACAGTTATTTGCTGGTCTTAAAAAAGAATGGATAAAAAATATCGGCCCTTGGTGAGCGTTATCCTGCCCACCCGCAACCGCTTTAAATTATTAAAAAAGTCACTCGATTCGGTTCTCAACCAGACTTATCCAAACTTGGAAGTGATTGTCATTGACGACGCCTCGGAAGACAAAACCCGCTCTTATTTAAAAGCGATGACCGATCCCAGAGTCAAACTGATCTGGTGTGAAATACGTCAAGGACCGGCCATTGCCCGGAACATGGGTCTCAGAAAAGCCCAGGGAGAACTGATTGCCTTTAATGATGATGATGATCTTTGGCTGAAAGACAAACTGAAAATCCAGGTCAACGCCCTGATGAAGGCCGAGAAGAAAGTCGGCGTCGTTTACGTCCGGATCAAGAGAAAGAGAAAAGGCCATGAGGAATTCATTCCCGACAGGAAAAAAAGAAAAAATGAAGGCCGCCTCACCAAAGCCCTTTTAAAGGAGAATTTTATTGGTTTGCCCGCGGTGATGGTGAAAAGGGAATTCGTTAAAAAAGCCGGTTTTTTTGATGAAAAAATGCCCCGGAACGAAGACTGGGAATGGTTTGTCCGTTTGAGTCAAGTGGGCCATTTTCTTTATTTGCCTCAGGTTTTGGTTGAATCCCTTCTCCTGCCCAGCGGCATCACCAAAAACCAAAGTCTCCTGCTTCAGGCCAACAAACACTTTTATCAAAAACATCAGGAGAAGATTGAAAAGAACAAAAAAATCGCCGCCCTCTGGCAATTCCGTCTCGGCGACGCCTATTATCACCTCAACAAAATGAAAAGGGCCAGAAGCCATTTTTTTCAGGCTTTTAGAAAGAAACCCACTTTCAAATACTTCCGGGCGATGGTCAAAACCCTTTTAGGCAAGCGGGTGAGTGAAGGGATAATAAGTGTTAAAATAAAAATCAAGGAGAGTTTTGGTGGCCGAAAAAATTAATCTATCCGTTATCATCCTCAATTACAACACCCGCGTTTTTCTCCAAGCCTGTCTCCGCTCCCTGGCCAAAAGTCAAAATGAAAAATTAAACTGGGAAACCATGGTTGTGGACAATGCCTCCACCGATGGTTCAGGAGAAATGGTCAAAGAGAATTTCCCGGAAGTGAAATTGGTGGAGAATAAAAAAAACATTGGTTTTGCCGCCGGTAACAACCAAGCGGTCAAAAAAGCTAAAGGCCAATACCTTCTTTTTCTTAACCCAGACACCTTGGTTCAACCCGAAACCTTGAAAACGATGGTGAAATATATGAAGAAGAACCCCAAGACCGGTGCCGCCACTTGCCGGGTAGAATTAACCAACGGCCAACTAGACTATGCTTGCCACCGGGGTTTTCCCACACCCTGGAACGCCCTGGCCTATTTTTCCGGCCTGGCCAAACTTTTTCCCAAAAGCAAACTTTTCAGCGGTTACACCCTCAGCCATCTCAACTTGGCAAAGACCCATGAAATTGACTCTGCCTGTGGCGCCTTTCTGGTGGTCAGGCGAGAAGCGGGTGAAGAAAGCCATTGGTGGGATGAGGATTATTTCTGGTACGGAGAAGACCTCGATTTCTGTTACCGTTTAAAAGAAAAAGGCTGGCGGATTGACTATGTCCCTCAAACCAAAATCATCCATTATAAAGGGGCGGCTTCAGGGATTAAAAAGCACAGCCAGAAATTGGCCACCGCCACCAAACAAACCAAAAAAAGAGCCATCAAAGCCTCGACCGAAGTGATGCGCGTCTTTTTCCAGAAACATTACCAGGATAAATACCCCAAACCAATTTACTGGCTCGTCATCACCGGCATTAATCTCTTAGAAAAATATCGGCTTTGGAGACACACCCGATGAGAATTGTCATTGACGCCAGAATGTATGGACTGGAGCACGCCGGCATCGGCCGCTATGTCCTGAACTTAGTCAAAGAACTGGAAAAAAAGGACAAAAAAAATGATTATTATCTTCTCTTAAGAAAAAATTATTATCAAAAATTAAGTTTTAAGAACAAAAAATTTAAGAAAATCCTGGCCGACATTCCTCACTATTCAGTCAAAGAACAACTCCTTTTACCGAAAATCATTAAAAAAATCAAACCAGACCTTGTCCATTTTCCCCATTTCAACGTCCCTCTTTTCTACCAAGGCAAGTACATTGTGACCATCCATGACTTAATCAAACACCAATCGAAAGGTAAAGAAACGACCACCAGACTACCTTTCCTTTACTGGCCCAAATATGTTCTCTATCGACTGATTATTTTTCTGGCCATCAAAAGAGCCAGGAGAATCATCACCCCCAGCCAATACTGGCAAAAGGAATTAATCAAGAGATATCAAGTCAAACCGGAGAAAATAACTGTCACTTACGAAGGCGCCGATGAATTCCTCAAACAAAAGACCAAAAAAGACAACCAAACCGTTTTAAAAGAATACAACATCACCAAACCCTTTGTGATTTACACCGGCAACCTTTACCCTCACAAAAATGTTCTCCGCCTGGTCAAAGCGATTGCCCTTTTCAACCAAACCAAGAAAGAAAAATTAACCTTGGTGATTGCCTGTTCCCGAGATCTCTTTTTAGAAAGATTTGAAAAAGAAATGGAAAAAATAAAGGGAGAGATTCAAGTCATTCTCGCTGGTTTTGTGCCCACCGAAGAATTAATAAGTCTTTATCAAGAATCAGAAGCCTTTGTCACCCCCTCTCTTTTAGAAGGCTTTGGTTTGCCTGGATTAGAAGCGATGGCTTCGGGTACGCCCGTCATTGCTTCAAACGCCAGTTGTCTCCCGGAAATCTACAGCGACGCCGCCCTTTACTTTGACCCCCTGAACATCAAAGACATGGCCGAGAAGATAAAAGCCGTCATCAACCACCCCAGAAAAAGACAAGAGCTGATCAAAAAAGGCAAGGAACAAGTGAAAAAATATTCCTGGGAAAAAATGGCTAAAGAGACTCTGAAGGTTTACAGAATGTGAATTTTTTTCATCAAAATGATAAAATTTCTGGAGAAAATCATCTGCTCAGAAGGAGGTAAAAAAAATGAGTGAGGTTGAAAGAGAATTACAACCAGTTAATCCCGATGGAAATTTATCAGAAGTTAAAGAAGTGAGATTTAATACTCCTGAAGGTACCAAAGTTATTATTCGTCCGGTGATAATTAATCCCTCGCCAGAGTTTCAAGATTATGCTGAATTGACAAGAGCAAGTTACAGTCCTTTTAAGTATTTTGAAGTAGCGCTTGTTCAAGAGATAAGGAGACACCCAAAACTCCAAATGAAAATTGAAGGTTTAATCAGAAAAACAGGTAGGGAAGTCAATTTGGGCGAAAAAAGAACATAAATAAAAGTTTAAGTTTTTATCTCAACTCAAAATCTACTTGACTTTTTAATAAAAGCATGTTATAAGATATTTATATAATCCAGTTCTAATTTGGCACCTTAACAGTGCCTGCAACTCTCCAAGGGGGGAGTTTTTTCGTTTTTTGCAGGAAAAATGGTGTTCCGGAAGGCCCGGAACCTAAATATGTCCAAGAGTGAGGTCAACACTCGAAGCATATTTAGCCTTAACAAAACTCCGTTTAGCCAGGAGGCAAAAATGCCTGAGGGATTCGAGGGCAGAAGCGGAGATTTGTATGACTCAGGTATGGGAAGACTGGGACCTGATATCCAAGGGGGTCAAGTCAGCCTTGACCAGGGAGGCCCAGGAATCGATCACCATACGGTCTACGGAGACGGCGGCCACTTCTCGTGGGACAGAGACCTGATGGGGAATGTCTTTGGTGACCACGGAACGCTGCACGATCCTAGCCGTCCTTGGTGAGACATCTTTCCCAGTAGCTGAGCCACAGTGGCCCAAATTAAGAGGAGGAGTACTCCATGAAGGAGATAAAGCGCTTGGCCACAGCGCAAGAACCTTAGTTCTACTCCCTCCTCTGATTTAAAATAAATTAAAAGTAAGATAAAATAGAAACAGAAATGAAAACACCAAAAAAACCAATACCAAGAGATATTTATTATTATCAATATCTCAAAAAAACTCTTAAATCAACGAAAAAAATTGGTGAGCAAGAAACCAAAGAGATTTTTTTAAAAGCCTTGAGAGATTATTTTGCTGTCCAAATCAATTTGAGGACGGTCTCAGAAGTGGCTACCCAGCTTTATTACGAATTTACTAAACCCTTTGACATTGAGACCAAATTTAAACCCGATTTAGCCAAAGCCCTATCAGACGCTACGGAAGTTGACTGGTATCATGACCATCAAAAAGACAACCCAGCAACCAAAAAAATGTATCAATCCTTTTTCAAAACAATTAAGGATTACTACGAAGAAAACAAACACTCTCTCAAGAAAACCTCCAATGGCAAAGAATAAGACCATTGTCAAAATAAACAATCGAAAATTTGACACATTGGATTTTCCTTTTGATCCAAGACATTTTCGTGACTTAGACTTGGGAAAAAAAGAAATGACCAAACAGGTCATTAAACTAATCAAGCAAAACCCCACATTGAGAGAGAAACTCAAGGACAAGGAAATTACTACCTCCAAATTCACCGCCGTTCCCAAAAGAGAATTGAATCTTGTTACCAAGGGAGTCTAATTTTTCCAATAAATTCGAATTTCCTGATTGCTTGATAGAAGAAAAGAAAATTAAGAAAGTGAGTAAATTTTTTCAAAGGAAATCTCTTTCCAACCACAAAGTTTTATGGCTGATTTTTTAATATAATCAGACACCCTTTTATTAGTTAAAGTGGCCAAATCTTCTTCTCTTTCTTCTAGATGTGAACTGAGCTTCTTCAAATGGTCATCGATGTAACCAGGATGAGACATAATCTCATTGACACCTTCTTTTAAATTTGCAAGGATTTTGATCATGGCCTCAACGCTATTATCTTTCAAACCCTTCTCTCCTAATTTATCCCCGCCATAAAAAGAATCAATAAAATTAACTTTACCATAAGCCCTAGCCGGAATTTTATTCTTTTGAGAATATTTTTCAAAGATTGGCCTAACATCGCGATAGAAATGGACGTGATGATGACTGTCAAGATAATCTGGCTTTTTTCCGGTGATTTTAATAAATTTATCAATCTGACGATTAAATTCTTTTTTAATTTTTTCAACTTTTGTTAGAGGCAGGACAACTTCTTCAATCACTTTTTCCCTGAGTACCTTGTCAAAAATATCGAAATGAAGACCAACAGATAATTTTCGATATTTTGAAAGATCTTTTGCTTCACCACTAGCAAGCCCATCAACCATCACCGAAGTGTTAGTGACAATCCCTTTTGTGTGAGCTTCAATAATACCCCTGTTTAGTCCAAAACTATTGCCAAAATCATCGGCAGTGACCATTAATATTTTCATTTTATTTATTTTACCACGTCTAGACCTTGTGGATAACTGATTTAGAAAATGGTAGAATGAGGGCCAGATTGATATCTGTGGCTAAACTTAAACACCGACTCCAAAAGGTGATCAAACCAATCTTTCTCCGGCTGAAAGCCTATATCAAGCGTCTCCTTTTTCCCTTATACCTTTTTCCCCTAAAACTGGCCACCTATTCCGCCTATTACGCAGTCAAGTTCCTGATTAAATTAGTCATTGCCCTGATCAAGATCATCATTGACGCTTTTATCTTTCCTTTTAAAAGCCTGAAGAATTTCTTGAAAGCCATTTTTGTCCTTGGCTTATTTGTTTATATGGCCGCTTCTCTTTTTGTGATTATGGACTACTTAAGAACCCAGTACGGTTACTACGGCAAGTTTTTATGTGCTTTCGGGGTTCAGGATAAACTAAAAGGGTCGGTCGTCAGAGTCGTCGGCGGTTATTCGGAAGGCTCCGGCTTTTTTATCGCCGAAAACCAGATTCTGACCAACTTCCACGTCATTGCCGATGAGCCAAGCCCTAAGGTAATCTTTCCTGATGGCAGTTTTACCACCCCCACAAAAATTATCGGTGACAGTAATGCTGATTTGGCCCTTTTGTTTACCCAAGACTACTACCCGAATTTAGTTTTGCCTCTTTCGGAGGAGATTGCTTTTCATCAAGATGAACCATTAATGGCCACTGGCTATCCATTGGGAACGGAATTAAGCGGAAAAGCCACCGTCTTAAAGGGAAATTTTATTGACTTTCGTAATCCCAGAAGCCAACCGGTCGGTTACATTCAAACCAACATCAGTTTAGTTGATGGCATGAGCGGCGGACCTTTAACCGACCAGTGCGGCAAGGTCGTCGGTATTAATACGATCGGTTTGGCCGGATTATCATTGTTTATTAACAGTTCAAACGCTAAAAGTTTGGTGCCCACTTTGACTGACCAGGAAATTACCAAGATTGAAGTGGATCCATCAGCATCACCGGAAGAGGCAGTCAAGGCCTTCTACACCTATCTTAAAGCCAGAAGAATGAAGGAAGGCTTTGAATTATTAAGCAAGGAATATCTCCAAAAAACTAATTTTGAAGAATGGACAAACAGATTTGTTGATATTTTAGATGTCACTATTTTCCTTGCAGAAAGATACGAAAACACAAAAGACACCGTTTTTGTCAAATTTGGAACACAAAACTGGGTGGAGGGGGAAGTCGAAATTCATTATTACGAAGGCACTTGGCAAACCGTCCTTGAAGACGGTGTTTATAAGATGCTGAAAAGTAAAATAAAAGAAGTGGAAGAGCCAGAATGGGATTGGTTTTATTCACCTGGCTGAAGCCATGATTTGACCAGCTTTTCCCTAAAAGTGTTTGCCCTGAGTGAGTCGAAAGGGTAAAATTAGGGCGAGAGAAAAATTGCCTCTTGACAAGGATTGATTTAAATTTTACGCTTAAAATATACGAATAAAACACGAAATGAAACATCCGATTAATTCGCCGTTTAGATATGCAGGTGGCAAGTTTTATGCGAGGAAGTTAATACTTCAATATATTCCGGATAATGAGAGTTATATTGAACCTTTTGCTGGGGGCGCTTCAATCTTTTTCGCCAAACCAAAAGTCAGTCGTAATTGGTTAAATGATATAGATGAGGCATTAATGAACTGCTTCATCTATATTAGGGATTTTCCAGAGAAACTTATTCAAGGATTGAAAGGAGAGGAAGCAACCAAAGAGAGGCATAATTATTATAAAAATATTTTTAAACCAAAAAATAATCTCGAGAGGGCAGTTAGATGGTTCTATTTAAATAGAACTTCTTATTCTGGAATAATGAATATGCAGAATTGTTTCTTTGGATATGGAGATAAATATAGCAAAACCCCAAAAAATTGGCCTAGAACGATAAGAGAAACCTCGGCCAAGTTACAGGAAGTAAAACTTACATCAAAAAACTTCGAAGAAGTAATTGATGAATCACCAACAGGATCATTTTTATTTGTTGACCCTCCTTATTATAAAGCTGATCAAGATAAGTTTTATACACACAGTTTTACCCGAAAAGACCATCTTAGGCTAGTGAAAGTCCTTAAGAAAAATGATCGTCGTATTAAGTTTTTATTAACGTATGACAATTCAAATGAAGTTAAAAAGATGTATGATTGGGTAGTTGCTATACTAGAGAAAGAGTGGAACTATACAATTAACAGAACAGACGACCAAACCAAAGATAAGCGGAACGGAGGTAAGGGAGTTAAGAGACCTCGTTATAAAGGCCAAGAGTTGTTTTTATTTAATTACGAAGTTCCTGTGCAAGAAAGAATATTCAAAAGCCAATTTATTTTTGCTTAATTAAATTTTTAAGTACTCCATCAGCCTTATTTATTTCGACCCAAGGCCAATTTGGTTTAAGACTTTTTTCCTGAAAAGATATTATTGGGTAGTTAGGAATGAACCCACAACTTCTTTTGTTATTGCATTTTTTTCGTGTGCACGCAACCTTATTTTTTCTAGAGATAGATAATTGCTTTGAGGAACAGATATACATTTTCCCGAAAGCAAGATTTTTTAGTTCTTCGAGTTTTTTATTTGGGAAAAGCCTATTTAAAAATTTTAATTCGATCCTGCTGGGTTTCCATTCAAATATGTTTAATTGCCTATTAGTCCTATAAAACGCGTTCCCGATTGATGTTATTAAAACGTCAAAGTCTCCTGGAAGATACTGGTCATTATGAACGGCTAACATCTCTTCAGAAATTCTGCGCTTCGGTGCAAGTTGCTTTATCATAGCGGAACCCAGAGTTCGACTTCGCATGCATTTTATTCTCAGCATGGTGCGCTTATCAGGAGATAACTTAAAACTTTCTTTACTGGCAAGCTTACACTCTATACTTATTTTCTTATTAGATTTTTTGTGTGTAACGAGAATATCTACATCGCTAAGTCCTAATTGAGCATTCATAGGAACTTTTTCTACCGACCATTTTTTATCAGAGAGGACTCGCTTTAAAACAAGCATCGCAGAGAATTCGAAAGCCATGCCTCTTATCATTGGTACAACTTTAGGCATGTATAATGTGTCTTCAAGATATTCTATTAGTATATTGTATTTGTCGCAGTAGTCGACAATCTCATTGACCCAGTTTTGTTTTGACAAGTTACCCAATAGTGTTAAGAGTTTTTTACTCATTGAGCCTATTATAAGTCTGTTTGAGCAAACTGGTGGTATAATAACACTAAGAATAGATTTTGTCGAGAAATCATAAACCTTCCCACCAGTCACGACCGGAAGTTGAGAAAAATTTGATTTGAGCGGTTTAAAATGTTAGGATAATTGTAAAATCCCGTGCCTAAAATTAATTAAAATACCTAGATATGGTATAATAATTCATAACCTGCCCAGTGCAGGTTTTTTGATAGAAAAATGATATTGACTAAAGCGACGATCAAAAATTTCCGTTCCATAAAAGACGCAACCATTGATTTTGATCCAAGGGTAACTGTAATGGTTGGCCCAAACGAAAGTGGTAAATCAAACATCTTATTGGGAATCAAAAAATTCTTTTCGCGAGAGGAGTTTTCTTCAGAAGATTTATTTTTCCATTCCAAAGAGGAAACGCCAACTATTGAATGTAAATTCAACATAGTAAAAGAAGAAAAACAAAAACTATCTGAATTATTGCAAGGAATAAAAACTGGTAATTGTGTTTGGTTAGAAAGAATAAGCAACGAGTATAGAGTGAAGGCAGAACAAAAACAGCATAATCAAGAAGAAACGCAAGGAACTGTTGTTTCTCAAGAGCAGATAGAACAGTTGTTTCAAATATTTCCCAGCATGGTTTATTTCCCAGCTTCTCCAGAGACTTTTATTCGCGGAAAAGAAATTGATATTTCCTTGTTCGTAGAGAATCCGAACGAACCAAAGAACAAGATTATTTTAGATTTACTTTCATTGTGTGATTTAACAATTGATAATCTTAAAGAACCAAGCATCCAAAAAAGGGTGAAAAAACTGTTTTACTCGGAAGCAGTACTTTCAGAAAAAATAAACGCTACTTGGAAACAAGAGGATGTGAAATTTAGGCTTACATCTGCGGACGGCAAGTTATTAATATTACTAAGGGACGGTAAGAATCTAAATAGTGATGATGAGAAAACCTGGATTTGGACATGTCCGGAAGACAGAAGCGATGGGTTTAGATGGTACTTAACATTCTATTGTCACTTCTTAGCAGGCACAGAGGGTGCCAAAACCAAATCATTGATGCTTTTAGACGATCCGGGTTACTTTTTGCATGCGGATGCCAAATCCGATTTATTAGATCGCTTTGAGGAAATTTCCAAGAATGACAATCAAATAATTTATACGACGCACTCTCCGTTTTTAATTAATTGGAACAAACAAGATAGAATTCGTCTCGTAGAAAAAGGCACATCTGGAACTATCGCCAGTAGTGATTGGGCAAAAAAGAAGGAATGGGAACTCCCTGAGCCTCTTCGGTCTATTGGTGTCAGATATCGAGGGCAGCTTCTCTCGGAAAATACCCTGATCGTGGAGGGACTTTCCGATAAATTAATTATAGGTAAAATTAGGGAAATTTTTTCCCAAGAACAAAAGCTTCAAAATCTTGATAGTAAAGTGAATGTGTTTGTTGCTGGTTCCGCCAGTGAGGCAATAGGCCCTGCGTTAATGTTGAAAAATGACAAATTAAACTATCTAATACTTGTAGATGCAGATAAAGAAGGGAAAGAGACTAAAGATAGAGCTAAAACCAAGGCCGGTGGTTTAAATATACTACTAGTAAACGAAGCGCTTCAACAAAGAAAGTTAAGGAAGAAGACAATAGAAGACTTGCTCCCCTTTGAAACCTATGTAGAGGCCGTTAACTTATCCCATAAAGAAATTTTTGGAGAAAGTTGGATTAATATCGACCCCGGTTTCTTCAAAGGGGCAGGTGGGAGGACTCCTGTTGTTGAAAAGATTGAATCTTACATTCAAAGTAAAATGAAAGAAATAAAAGATGATGATCCCCTTAAAAGAAAGGCAGCTGCCAGGATATTAATGGAGCTTATGAGTATAGACAATTTTATTAGAAAGGAAGATGAAAAGAAAACAAAGAGCGCCTTATATTTCGAGAAAGTTTTTTCTCGTATAAATACTCATTTTGGTTTATAAATTGAGTTTCCTTCCAAAAATTCCTGCTCAAGTTTGCTATAATAAGAACCTGCTAACGCAGAACCTGTTTCTCGCTTGCGCTCAAAATAACCCAAATGCCGATTTTTTGGATAAAAAAGAAAAAAGAATTCCTCTTCGACAAAAACGTTTTGATTTATGGAACCAAGAAACGAGAGCTTGATTGATCAAAAATTAAAACAAACTTACAAAATTCTCGGTAAGGCGGGCAAATTACTCACTTTTAGTTACATTACTGATAAACTAATTGAAAAAAAATTACTTAATGATTCACCTTTCGAGAAATCTCGCCTTTGGACTCGCCTAACTGATCGTTGTGAAATTTTTACAACAATTTCCTCTTTCGAAAGAGCCGCCGTTGGCCTTAAAGAATGGATTCCACTAAAAAAACGTCCTAAGAGGAAAAGACCATTTTTTGAATTTGCGACTGCTCTCGTTAGAAGCGAGATGCCTAAAATAGGCGGTAAAAAAAATAAAACTGTTTTCATATTCAAACACAAATTAAACAGGGAAGAAATTGAGGAATCTTATCTTGTGTTGCCGAGAGAACTCCTGAATTTGTTCAATTATTCTGGCATAGGTTTTCAGTTGACTATTTATTGTTATGGTGATTACAGCTTTAATGCTTGGGTAAATTCCGAATTTTCCACTCTACATTCTCCAGAAATTGGAAATTATTATCAAGAAAATAAACTAAAAATTGGTGATTTTATTTTTTTTGAAAAGAGGAGAGATGATCCCACAGGAATTCATCTATTCACCCTGTGGCAAATTGAGGAGCACGAGTTGGGAGAGAGTGGTTTAAAAAAGAGATCAAAACAAATTAGTGATGATTTAAAAAGTAAAGGATTGCTGGTTGATGATAAGACTAACGAAGATGACAACTACGACCCTGTCTATTTACTTTCTCTAATTCAAAAAAAAGATCTGGTTTATAAATTTTTAAAGTATAATGGGCCTTCTAACGCCAACGATATCGCAAATGCAATATCGAAAGAATTGGGTATTAAAAAAGAAAAAATTGAAAAATTATCATTTATTGATTTTTCAGATAAGCGTATATTACGATTACCCAACGGAAAAATAGGCATACGTGAAGCTGAAACAGCAAAAGTGGAGATAAAACATAAAAAAAATCTTCTGGTAGAAAGGAAGAAAATCGTTGTATTTGTTATAATACTGGCAATTACCACTCTTTTGGTAATGGCGGGGGCATTTTTATTAATACATTGACCTTTAGAGGAGAAATTTAAAAAGAAGACCAAAAAATAAAACAGCATGAAAAAATTCGTTTTTAAATGGGAGCCGGACAAAACTTCTGTCCCTTTGCCCGACGAATTTAAGCTTCAATTTGAAAAAGATAACCAGCCTGAAATTCCCCTCATTCTTGTTGACGATAACGGAAATCGAGAAAGCATAATCTATAACTTTGAGAAAAATTCTATTCCAATCAGGTCACTTATTAACTGGCAAAACGATTTTCAGCCAAAAAAGAAAGAAAGAATTGCCCTAATCCACCAGGAAGGGTATGCATACAAAATTACCATTATGGGTAGAGACAAGCAACAATATGATGGATTATATCTTGGAAAAACAAAAGATGTTTTTAATAAATATGTGTCAAATAGAAATTTTATTTTGGCAACAGAAGACTTGGTTACACATATGTTTATCTGTGGCGCAACTGGTTCAGGAAAAACATTTTTAGGTAAGGCCGTGATTGAAGAAATGGCCTTAAGAGAAATACCTTCAATCGTGGTTGATATAAAAGGCGACTTGAGTTCTCTAGGAATTATTTACAAACAATATAGCCATGACAATTTACACGAATGGATAATTAACTCGGTAAGAAGTGATGAAAAAAAGTGTAAAGAGGAAGTGAGTAAAATAAATTCATACTTAGAAGAATATGGTTTAAATGAAAAAAAACTTAGAAATTATGTGAAAAAGCTGAGTGTCGCTGTTTTTACGCCAAAAGCTGGAAAAGGAATTCCAATTTCAATATCTTCACCTTTGGCGGCACCCAAAGATATAAAAGAAATGTTCTTGCGGAATAAATCCGAAGTTCTTGAAATGATTGGCTCGTATACTGATTCTTTTGTTCGAAGCCTGTTTACAGAAAGAAGGATTGGTCGTCTTGATAAATACAAAACTTTTCTTCAGGAAATCGTGAAGTATTGTTGGGAGAATAATATATCTCTTGCTGGCAAAAAAGGTTTGGAAAAAATCCAGGCGATGATTAATGAGCCACCATTTGAAGAGATTGGCAGAATGCCTCTGAATCGATTTATGAACGAAAAAATGAGAGATGAATTGGCCAACAGATTGGCGATGTGCTTGACCGGAGTTGAACAACTCTGGTTTGAGGGAGTTCCTCTAGATGTTAATAATTTACTTTCGAGACCTGAAACAGAAAAGGGAAAAACACCAGTTTCTATTGTAAATATATCTGAGTTATCTTTGGAAGAACAAATGTACGTGGTTTCTCATCTTGCGTATGCTATTTACAACTGGTCGCGACCAAAAGGGGATTCAGGTGGACAACCGAGAATAATGTTTTTTATCGACGAAATTGGCGCAGGAGGGGGCAAACAGGCGTTCTATCCGAGTTATCCGTACAATCCTCCGTCAAAACCCCCTTTAAGCGTTTTACTTAAAAAAGGTAGATCTTTTGGAATAGGTTGTATATTTGCTACCCAAAATCCAGGCGATATCGATTACAAGGGGCTTGGTAATTGTGGTACCTGGGCAGTGGGTAGGTTACAAACAGACAGAGATAGAAAAAAAGTTATGGAGGGAATTTCCACTGCCGATATTTATATTACCAATGCAAAGCAAAAATTAGAGGGGGTAAAATACAATGACTTTTTAATAAAGACCAAGGACGGAAAAGTAACTTTTATTAGGCAAAGATGGCTTGCTACTCATCACAAAACGCTCTCTGAAGACGAGTTAAGAAAGATTAATAAAAAACAAATTGTTAGTTTTTTTGAACATAAACAGTGATGGTTTAGTTAATAAAAAGCCCTTTCAATTATTTAAACGAAAAATAAAAGACCAAAGGTTTGGGGGAATTAAAATGAAAACTCAAAAGATTAAGATTGAAAGCGATTATAAGTTGCCTACTCTTATTCAGAATGTTAGAACTGGCGCATTAAGGATTCCAGCCTTCCAAAGAAAATTTATTTGGGAAGTCTCCAAAATAATCAAACTTCTGGATAGTATTTATTTAGATTACCCAATTGGTTCTTTTTTTCTTTGGAATGCACAACAGGAATACTATAACTTTTATCGTGATATACCCGAACTCAATTTGCCAAAGCCCACAAAATACGACAAACTTGTCTTTGTTCTTGATGGCCAACAGCGAATTATTTCACTTTATGTAACGGTAATGGGAATCAAATTGGATAATAAAGATTATAAAAATATTTGCTTTGATTTAGACGCCAAGATACAAAAAGACAACGAAATAAAATTTTTTGTTCAGAGAAAACCTGACAATATCAGATATATTTCGGTTAGTGATCTTTTATCTGACTTAGCCGATGAACAACTGGAGATTTACAATAATTTAACCAGCGAAAGGAAAAGGTCATTTAACGACTGTCGTCAGAAGTTTTATAATTATCCGTTTTCAGCGGTTACTGTTTCAGAAAAGGAATTAGACGAAGTTTGTGAGATCTTTGAACGGCTTAATCAGGGTGGCAAAAGGCTTAATCTTTTTGATTTGGTTTCGGCAGGAACTTGGAGTAAAGACTTTGATCTCCGAAAAGCGGTTGAAGACAATAATAAAAAATTAGAAGGTGATCAAAAATTTGGCAAAATTGATGATGAAGTTTATACGCAAGCTCTGGCTTTAATCTCTCGCAAATCCTGCACTCGTGTTGTTCAACTTCAATTAAATAAAGCGGATATTCAGAACCATTGGCAAGATGTTATTAGAACAATTGGCCAAGCGGTTGACTACCTTCATAGTAATCTGGGGGTGGTTAATTCTTTGTTTTTACCTTACCGAAGTATGATTAGTTTGGTCGCTTATTTGTTTTTCAAGGCTCAAGAGAATAAACAAAGATCATTAAACGATTTTCAATCAAAACATTTAGACTTATGGTTTTGGAAGGTTGCTTTTTCCGAAAGATACACTGCTTCTTCTTTAACACTAATGACTGAGGATCGGAAACTGTTTGATAAAATTGCCGATCAAAGAGAAGTAAAAATCAATTTCCCCTTTTACTTGGACATTGAGAGGTTAATTAAAATCAGAATGCATCGTAAATCAGCAATTAAAAATGGTGTTTTGTGTCTTTTGGCAACCAAACAACCGCGCCATTTTAAAAATAATAATTCTTTACCCTTAGATGATAAGTATTATTCCGACTTTAATAAATTAGAGCAGCATCACATTTTTCCAAGATCGGTCATAGAAAAAAAATACAGCCAATCAATGACACATTCTTTACCTAATTTCTGCTTCCTTCCGGCTGAATTAAATAAAGAAATTTCCAATCTGAAACCGAGTAAATATTTTGAGCGATTTCAAAAATCAAACGCTGATTTTGAAGATGTCCTCAAAACGCATCTAATTAAATATGACGACTCGATTAAAAGAGATGACTATTACTCGTTTTTAGGATCTCGTGCCAAACTATTATTAGACGAAATTGAAAAGCTAACCGGCTCTAAAGCCACTCCAATAATCACTAGCGATGTCAGTAAAGTTTTGGAAAAAACCGAAACAAAGTTAAGAGACTTAATTGACCGAAAGCTTTTTGAAAAAGATCCGGATTATTGGAAAGGAGAAAATCACATTATTCCCAATGACATCATTGGTAATGTTCGCAAAAGAATAAACGAATATCTTAGTAAAAACCCATCTAAAAACTTAGCTGATTTTTCCTCCAGAGAAATTATGGATTTTTGCGATCTTATGGATTATCCCAAGATAATACTTACCAATTGGAATAATTTTTACTCAGAGTTTAGGTCAAAAACTGACGCAACTAACCGTTTTGTCAACCTTAAAGAATATCGTAATGCGGTCATACACAACCGCGAGTTGATGCCTTATATGAAAAAAGAAGGCGAAGCAGCACTGGAATGGCTTGGTCTAATCCTATCTGCTGAAGTTAAACAATCAGGTGATCCTTTTTCATCTTTATTTAATAAACTACCGCCATCATCTAAAGATTTATATTTAGAGTTAAGAAAAAACATATTAGCGCTTGATAAAAGTGTTGCAGAAGTGCATTTTTGGTGTGGTGTCAGTTTTCGGATTAAAGGAGAAACTTTTGTCTCGGTTTCTCCTCAGATGAGCCAAATTCGTATTTACCTACGCCATAAAGGCAAATTAGATGATCCCAAAAAGATCACTCGGAGCGTTAAAGGCATCGGCACAGTTTTTGCTGCTAAAAGAGATTTTAAAATTAGCGCTCATGAAGAAATTCCCTACGCGCTGAAACTTATTAGACAAGCTTACAATTCAATCGTTTAATTTAACAATGTCCAAATATCAACAAAGAAAAAGAAATCTATATAACCCAAAATCAAAAATTCCCTTTCGCCTTAGTCGGGGAAAAATTGATTTGTTTTTGGAGTGCCCTCGCTGTTTTTATTTAGACAGAAGGTTAGGCCTGGGTCGGCCAAGCATGCCGGGGTGGGCTTTAAACTCCGCCGTTGATCAACTTTTAAAAAACGAATTTGACCTGTTGAGGAAAAGCGGGGAAAGACATCAATTGATGAAACATTACAAGATTGATGCCATTCCTTTTGCTCATCCCGACTTGCCCCTTTGGAGAGATGATGTTTTTAAATTTGTGGGCGCTTCGGTCATTCATCAACCCACTGGTTTGGAAATCTGCGGCATTATCGATGATCTTTGGGTAAACAACAAGGAAGAATTAATGATTGTTGATTATAAATCGACCAGCACCAGCCAAGAAATTTCCCTTGAAGACGAATATAAGCAAAACTACAAAAAGCAGATGGAAATTTATCAATGGCTTTTTCGAAAAAGCGGTTTTAAGGTTAATAAGACCGGTTATTTTGTTTACGCCAACGCGGGCAGAAAGAGGCCTAAATTTGATGCCCGATTAGAGTTTGAGTTGCAAATCATCCCTCATAAAGGGGATGATTCTTGGGTTGAACCGACGATTGTTGAAATTAAAAAATGTCTTGATTCAAGTAAAATCCCTGATTCAAACCCTGATTGTGAATTTTGTCAATATAGGAAATTAATTAAAAAAGAAGAATGAGTTGGTGAGACAATCAAGAAAAGGCAGAGAGTAAAAATGGCATTGAAAAACCGTGTAAAATATAAATTGTGGAAATAACTTCCTTTTTAAGAAAATTTTTCTTTCTTCTTATTTTTGCAGCTTCGCTATTTGTTATTAGTCCTTTTCTGTTTTTTGTTATTCCTTTCTTAATGAGTAACATCGCCTTCTTTAATGCTCATCAATCTGTAGGAAATGTTTTGGCTGGTATTTTTGTAGCAATTTCTTATGGACTCATTATTTATATCTATGTTTTTTTTGTTGAAAGACTTTTTAAATTAAAAAGTAAATCACAAGGAGATGAGCAAAAATGGCAAAAACAAAATGGCCAACATATAAAGATAAAAAATCTATCTAGACGACCTAAAATAAAAAATATTTTCAAACTCCTTCTCAGTTTTATCTTTTTCCCCTTTGTTATCCTTAAAAATTTGTGGATTGATAGAAAAAGAAAACTTTTTGTAAAAGTTTTAGGTTCGTTTCTTGTTGTTTTGATAATGATGCCAATATGGGGAGTTGGTGCTTTGGGAGTTGGAGTAATAGGGTCTGTTGGTAGTGGTATCATTCCTCAACTCCGGGAAGTAAAAGGTAATTCTATGTTACCCACCCTAAGCGATGGGGAGATTATCAATTTCAGAAACAACTTTGGACTCATGAGTTTACTTTACGGCTATCCCAAAAGAGGAGACATAATTGTCTTTTTCGAAGAAGATAAAAATGTTGATTATGTAAAGAGAATAATAGGAACTCCGGGAGACACATTAGAAATACGTAACGGTTACGTTTTTATAAATGGTGAACCACTTGGAGAAAACTACATTAATTCTCCCAGATCTACTTACGGAAGTGAATTTCTTAGAGATTGTCAAAAAATTGAAATTCCGGAAAAAAAATATTTTGTCCTTGGTGATAATCGAAAACAAAGTGAAGATTCAAGAATGATAGGTTTAATTTCTGAAGAAAATATTCGTGCTTTTCTACCATTAAGTAGTCAGAAAAAATTTGAGAATCGTTGGCATGTAAGCGCTGCAGTAGAAGATTTTGAACAGCCTACCCTTAACCAAGAGAAATATTACGAACTTTTAAACAATAAAAGAAAGGGAAATGGCTTGAAAGCCCTTAAAAGTAACGAAAAACTTGAAACTTCAACCAAAAAAAGGGCCGAAATGATGCTTAAGTCAAATGATATTTCTTATGAGGCGGAAAAAAGCAATTATGGTATGGAGAGAGCCATGGGAGATGCGGGTTATTATAACGTTATAAAAGGAGAGATTTTTACGGTTGGTTATTATAATGAGGAAGAACTCCTTGACCACTTTTTAGAATTTCCCGATATAAAAGAGTTTTTATATCATAGAGAGTATCAAGAAACAGGGATTACTGCTTTAGTAGGCGAAATTGACGGTTGCCCGACCCAAATAATAGTTCAGCATTTTGGCGGCTATGTCCCTCCCAATTATAAAAAGGAAGATATTGAGAGCTGGAGGGAAGTGCTGAATAGATTAAGGGAAATCCAACCCAGTTGGGAGAGTTTGAAAACTTATCCTGCGTTTTATCAAAAAAATAAAGATGACGTTGATAAAATCACGAACATCATCAACCAAAGAATTGTTAATATCGAAGCGATTGTACGAAGAATGGAAGCAAACCAATGGTTAACAGAAGAAGAGAAGAGTTATACAGTAAATGATAAAGCTCTTTATGAACAACAGGAATCATTAGCAACCAAATTAAATGCTAAATTTTAAACTCCCAAATCTCTTTCTCAATCTGCTAAAATCAAAACATCATGACCGGGGAAACAAAAATTATTCTTCACCCCAAACCTCCTTATGATTTGAATCAAGATACTCAAATTTTAGAAGCGGTGGCGCCCTTAAAACCCTGCTTGATTTTTAATAACATTCTCACCAGATTAAAGTCTGGTGTTTCACCTCTAAAGGAGAATGTTTTCTCTTGTTCAATTCATCCCCGATTTAAAAATCGGTGGTGTTCTTGAACAGTCGAATAAAATCACGGAAGCTATCCCAATTATTTTCTCCGGCTTTGGGAAGAAGAATAGCCTGACCTCTGGGCGATTTTGAGGACACCAAAACATTTTCCTCTGAAGGAATAATTTGGCTGATTTTGTATTCTTGGGGATCAATAATTAAAGCGGCGATGGCTCTCGCTCCCTCCAAATCCAAATCAGTTTTAACGAGTTTAACCATTTTATTAAAGAATTTATCAACATTTTTTAAAGCGTCAAGACTTAAGAGTTTATCTTTAATCCCGATTAAAATTGCCTGTTGGCGCTGGCCTCGGGCAAAATCGGAGCCAGACTGGGCCGAGTGGCGTGAGCGGGCAAATTTTAAGGCCGTCGCTCCATTCAGGTGAGTTTTGCCAGCCTCAAAATGAATATGTTCAAACCGGCAAGGAAATTGTTTCTCAAGCTCAAATCCCGACAGGGTGGCCGAAAGTTGGGCGACTTCTTCCGGTGACTTGTCGCAAAACTCCAATTCTTTTCCTTGAATGGGATAATAATAATCATCAAAGGCTTGAGCGACCGTCACCTCAATCCCGCCTAAAGAATCGATGGCTTGAACAAAGCCGTTAAAGTCAATTAAAATCGCGTTTTGAATCGGTAAACCGGTGACAAAACTGACCGCCTCTTTGGCCAGTTTCAATCCGTCTTTAGAATAGGCTTCGTTAATTTTGTAACCGACCCAAAGATCGCGGGGGATGAAGATCAAAGAAGCGGTTTTACTCTTAGTATCGAGATGGAGAACCATCATTGAGTCAGTCAGATTGCTGCCTTCATGACTCGGATCGCCCTGGCCCAAGAGAAGGAGGTTAAACTGGCCTTTTGGGGCCGGCGAAATCTCAAAGTTAAAGTGACTTTCAGTGGGTGTTACTGGCTGGGGATTAACTGGAGGACTGGCTTTTCTAAAGAAGAACCAGTAGACAAGGATCATGACGCCTAAAACAAAAAGAACGGCGGCTGAGATGAGGAGAATTTTTTTCTTCTTTGTCATCTCTTTTCATTATCGCACAGACCACGAAAAATTTCGTTTTGAATTTTGAAGCTTTGTGCCGGTAGACTTAATCCAGTAATTTAAACTATTTCTTGCTCAAAAGCTCTACATAGGCAACTGCCTGGGGTAAAGAAGAAAGTGGTTTTAAAACAATCATTTCATCGAAAAGATAAAGCCAATTTCTTTTCTGCTTTGCTTCTGGAAAGCAACGATTAAATGTTTTGGCATAAAGCTGGGGAAGATCTTGTTTGGGGTTTTCATAAACAGCCATTTCAAAAAGGACCCGATGAAAAACCAAGAGAATATCGGCGAGCCGACCTTTGAAAACCATTGGGGATAGCTTTTTCAGTAGTTTTAATTCGATTTCTGAGGCCATCTTTTCCGTTTTGTACTTTCCTGTTTCCAGGGGCGTTTTACCTTTCTTAAATTCCCTAATCATAACGATAGCATGGCCTAATTCATGAATTAGGCCAAGGGTCTGATGACGTTTATTCTCTCTTTTTATAAGTTCAATTCTAAAACGATCAGTTTTTTTCTCATACTCAATTCGTGTTTTCTTTCTCAAATGAACCGAAATCTTCTGACGATAATCTTTTAAAAGAGGATATTCTTTTTCTGCCAAATCAAATACATCCTCTGGTATTTTCAAATCAGGAAAAGGCAATCGACAAATAAAGCAAGGGAGATTCAAGGGGGAATAAAACCAAGGCGGTAAATCAGTTAACTTGGGCAATTGCTGATGAATCTGAATGATAATCTCATCAACATTTTTATTAAAATTCCTAAAAACTGATTTTGGTATTTGTCTGTTGGCACGCATGTATTCTGAATATTGTTGATACCCATCTTTTTGAGCTAATTTATTTCTGGCTTCTGCCAAATTTTTAAAGGGTTTTTCTAATTTTCTCGCCAAAGATTGATTCTTTTTCCAAGCTAACTCTCTTTTACTGTAGGAGAGGGGATCAAGAATTTCTCGGGAACGTTCTCCTATTTCCTCCATGGGTAAGAGGGAAAAATAACGGATTAACGCTTGATTAAGTTGATTAAGAACATCATCTCGACGAAAAGTAATTCCCGGATCTAGTTTTATAAGCTTTTTCTTAGCTAATTCAGTTATAACCGTTTGCTGGGTCCAGTAATTAATATAAGTGGGAAGGTCACAGGTTTTAGGAGAGCTGAGTTTTTTGTAGTTTTGGGTCGCTTTTTGCGAAGACTCTTTAATTAGTTGATTGAGCTTTTCTGGTTTGATCGGTAAAGCTTCATTTTTACTCGCAGGAAACCGGTATTGAATAAGAAATTTCAGATATTGAGGAGATTTTTTATCTTTAAAGTCTTTTTTTGCCATCTTGATTGGCTTTAACATTAAGAATAATAAAAAACGGAGAAAAGGTAAAGCTGGTGCTTTCAAGGGAGCTGGGACTCCACCTTTTCTCCCTCCAGTGGTAGCCTTCCATTTCTTGGTCTACTTGTCCGACTTTGAATCGGAAGAGCTACTGACGTTGTCAGGACTCTGACCACAACCAGCGCCAGTGCCACTCGCTTGTTCAAAAGCGAGGCTGCCGGCGATGGCCCGGTCGGGAGTCGAGTGGACGTGGCTACTGGCGTCAATATAAACATCTCGACCGCGGTCCGAACTACCTGACTTGCCCTTGCCAGACTTATCTGATCCAGCCATTTTTCACCTCAATTTGTGAAAGGGTGATTAACCCTGGCGACTGATTAAGCCCAACCTGTTGACCTCAGATCAAACTTAACCAGGTCCCGGAACTTCCGAAACATTCAAATCAGAGCTTTGGAAAGAAAACAATTTTCTCAATGAACTTACTTGAAGAATAACACAGACTATAGGATTTGTCAACGAGTTTTGATTACCAAGAAGCTGTCTGAGAAACCAGGTCGGATCTGGTAAATAAATTTTCTCCCTGAATCTGGTAAAATATAAAATATGAGTGAAATTCAATTTGGCGAGTTTGAAACAGGTGATGAGGTTGTAGAAGGGTTTAAAGACCTTTTGCAACTGGCGTCCACCGAATCATTCAAAGTAAGACAACCCAATCCCCAAGCCCAAAAACTCGCAAAGATAGTTGCCGAGGGCAATTTAGATGATCTCAATTTTGATGATGTTGAAAAGGTTTTTGCTGATGCCGGATTATATTTTGAAAGAAGAGAAATTAGGTTTAAAGAGGAATAGAACTTAAAAGTCCGCCCGTGCGTGCTATAATAAGAACCTGCGCTTCGCGCAGAACCTTGTTTCTCGCAAGCTCAAAGAAGAACCTGCGCTTCGCGCAGAACCTTGTTTCTCGCAAGCTCAAAGAAGAACCTGCGCTTCGCGCAGAACCTTGTTTCTCGCTGGCGCTCGAAAAAACCCAAATGCCAAATTTTCAGAACAAAGCATTTGATTGCAATTGTTTAAAAGGTTTATTAGAATAGAAGCACACTTCATCATTAATCAGCAAAATCGAAAATAAATGCCAAAAAAAGAAAAATTTTACAAGGCATACAGCAATCTCCCGCTTAATTTACGGAGCGAAACAGTCATGGTCATTGATAATCAACCAATAAGCTGGAAAGTGGCTAAATTAGAAATTGATAATAACACCAAATTAGGCGAGACCATTCTCGAAAAATTGGAAGCCTTGAGAATTATTTAAAATGGCAAGACAAAAGCAAACAAAAAAAATTACCGACGAAGAAATTCAGAGGTTGGTAATAGAACGATTAAGAACTTTTCCCACCGGAAAAAGACTATCAGTTGGTCAGGAAGGTTCGTTTACAAAAGAAGAATTGGTTTCCGCTGTTGAGAGAAAGGATAGTCTTGGCAAAAAGATAACCGAAATCCAGTTAGAATACTTGCGAGCATTGGGAAAAGGGAAAATTTTGGATGAATAAAAGTCTTCTCCTTACCCGACCAAATCATGATCCTTTAACAAATTACTTATATTATTGGTGCGAGAAAGTTATCCAACAAGCTCGAAAAAGCAGAGTAAAAGTGATTGACTTAGACAAAAAGCGGGCTAACAGAAAAGAGTTTGAGAGTGTCATTAGGAAAACAAATCCAAGTTTGGTTTCCCTAAACGGACACGGTGATGATCAAACGGTGACAGGATTTAATAATGAAGTTTTAATCAAAGCGAGAGTAAATGAACAATTGCTTGCAGAAAAAATAGTCTATGCGCTTGCTTGCCGATCAGCCAAAGTTCTTGGGCCAAGGAGTATTAAAAAGGGCACCAAGGCATATATTGGTTATGATGACGATTTTGTGTTAATGTACAATGAAAATAAAATCACCAGGCCATTAGAGGATAAAACGGCAAAATTATTTCTTGAGCCTTCAAACATGGTACTGATCTCACTTCTCAAGGGAAACGATGCAAAAACTTCACATCTTCGCTCCAAAAATAATTTTAAAAAGAAATATCAGTCATTAATGACAACCGAATCTCCCCAAGTAGATAAGGAGGCGTTACCTTGGCTGTGGTGGGATATGAATCACCAAGTTTGCTTGGGTGACCAAAACGCGCAAATTTAAAATACCAGTATCCCGGATCATAGCTCCTAAGATATAAACCCTAAAATCCTGCCGCTTCAAATATTTTCTCCTTTAATTTGGTATAATTCCCCTAACTTTCTGTCCATTAGAGATGACTATAGAAAAACAGAAAATTCCAGAATCAAGAGTTAGTGATGCACCTGAAAGAATGAAGAAGGCTTGGATGAAGATAGTCAATTCTGACCAGGATTCGATATACAAGAAAATGAGTGAAAAAGACCTGAGGGAGCTTAGGGAAAAAATAAAAAGAGGCGAGCCGCCCGAGAAAGGAATGGAACATATTGTTGAGTATTTAAGTGCTCTTGATGATTACCTTTCTCGCGGGAATACCTAAACACCGGGAAGGCTTCGGCCGTGAGCTCAGCCGAACGGTGGAAGAGGTTTGCACCTAATCGGAAAGCTTAAAATACTCCTCCTTCGGTAAAACGCCTCTCTGGGGATTTATTGGCCTTGAAGTCCGATTAATCTTTTTTTTAGTCCGACATTGTGAACAAATTTCAAAACAGCGCTTCTAAACGTTCTGTAAACCTCTCTAGTTAGTACCGATTGATTACAATCTGGTTCTTGAAAATATTGATCACTTTTAGTAATGGCGTCGGTAACCAAAGTAAAAGCAGAATCAATTTCAAAAAAATCAAAGGGGACTTGACCTGATCGACATTTTCTCATAGCCAAAAGCATCTGATCATGGACCGGTCCCAAAACATGGAGAATATTGATATCTGCCTTTTGACTGCGGCGATATTCCCTTAGAGCCTCGTAAACATCATCCCCTTTTTTAATCTCGCCTGCTTTGATTCCTGACAGAAGGATGTTTTGAAAAAAATCGCTTGCACTTATTCTTCTTTCCAAGGCCTTTTTTTCCCCTTCTGGACCAATTCCCAAGGCTTTTAAATCTAAAACAGTTCTTCTCTCCATACCGCTAATTATATCATTCACCATAAAAATTTCCCCCTGAATCTGGTAAAATATGATGTAATGAAAAAACTTTTAAAACAGTTAGAAAAACTTAATTTACCCAAAGATAAATTTGCCATCTTTGGCAGTGGCCCATTGGGTGTCAGGGGCATTAGAGAAATCAATGACCTGGATTTGGTGGTTTTGCCAGAACTTTGGCAAGAGTTGGTGAAAAAATATCCGGTGAAAAAAATAAAGATTGACCCGAAAAGATACAAAGCTTTTCTCACTAAAAACATAGAAGTAGCCTCAGAACCAGATCTTGGTTTTGAAGCTCGAGAAATGATTGAAAGCGCGGATATTATTAACGGCATTCGTTTTGTTAATTTGAAAATGACCATGGAATGGAAAAAGAAAGCCGGTAGAGAAAGAGACTTGAAAGACATCGAACTGATTAAGGAATATCTTCAAAAGAAAAAAATTTCTCTAAATTGCTAAAGAAGTCTTGAAAAACTATGTTAAATAAACAGAATTTAGAGGAAAAATTGAATCACTGCTTTTTGGATCTTCAGCGCGCAGCCATGGCTTTCTACCTCAAACCCAAAGGAAAAACCCATCTAATTTTTTTACAGCACGCCCGAAAAATTTTGTCAGGAATAAAAAACCAAAAAGCCAGAGAATTCTCTAATAAAATTTTCCAATTAGAAAAAGAGACGACTCACCCACTCAAAAACAAAAGAGAAAAGATTAATTTGGCCGATAAAATTCTTACCCTTGGTTGTCTGTTAAAATGATTCAATAAAATTCCTCCCTGAATCTGGTAAAATAATTTTGACAAAAGGTCAAAAATTGGCTAGAATAGAATCAAAAGGTTCATGAAAGAAAAAAATCTGGCAAAAATTCTTAAAAATTACACTTCTGGCTGGGTTTCCATCTCTAAAGATTACAAAAAAGTAATCGCTTCCGGAAGGACGCTGAAAACCCTTCTTCAAAAACTTGAGAAAATGGGCAACCCCGATGGTTATTTGATGAGAGCAGCAAAAGATTACTCTGGTTATGTGGGAGTATGAAGCCCATTGAATTAGCGCCACCGATTAAGATTTGGTATAAACCACTTCCGAAATTTCCCAAAACTCCTTGGCCCATCGTCGACATTAAACTTTCTCACCGGGATAAAACCTTACCACAATCAGTTCTTTCTCTTGTAGATTCTGGAGCGAGTTCTTCTTTCTTGCACATGGAGATTGCCGAGGCGTTAGGATTTGACTTTAAAAAACTAGGGGTAGCCAAACCAGGAGGAACATCGGTCAGTGGCTTTTATAAAACTTGGATTTTACCTGATTTAATAAATGTAGAAATTTACGGTTATTCTTTTAGCTTTAAATTTTTCGTCATCGATAACCCCCATCTAATTTGGCCTTGCATTTTAGGAGAAGATACTCTTTTTGAAATCGCAAAACTTGATTTTCAGAAGTTTAAAGGTTATTTCGAGATTCGTTTTAGACAGGATATAAGTTAATCTCATTTCTTCAAAAAAATTTTCCCCGAATCTGGTAAAATATGATTATGAGAATTAAAAAACTATCTTACGAGGATTTTTTGTTAAGCTTACGCCTTTCTCCAAGGTTGTCAATCGAAATAATATTGGAGCATTCCCAAAAAGGCATTCTTCTTATTCGAAGAACAAAGACTCCCTTTGAAAACAAATGGCATCTTCCTGGGGGCTTTCTCTTAAAGGGTGAATCAATCAAACACTGTCTTGAAAGATTATCCAAGGACGAACTGGGTCAGCCCGTAAAAGTAAAAAAAGGTGAATTTTTAGGTCTGTTTGAAAATGTTAATGGCGATCCCAGAGGTCATTTACTTCATCATGTTTCCCGATTTAAAATGAAGGACCCGAAAAAATGGACTCTTTCTTCCCAAAAAAAAGAAAATGTTTTTTTCAAAAGACTCCCTCAAAATATAATTCCTTATCAAAAAGATTTTTTAAATAAATTGGGTTATAAATAACACTAATTCTATCTAATATTTCTCCTTGAATCTGGTAAAATAAGAAAGATGGCCATTATCATTGTTGAAGGTAAACTTTCAAAAAAAGATTTTCAAAAAGCAAGAGAAGAATATCAGGGGTATATTAAATTAACCATTGATATCAAACGACAAAAAGTCGCTTTGGGGGGTGAATATCACGCTGACGCCGAAAAAAAACTCTTGGACCAAGGTTCAAAACAAGAAAATCTTTGGGGTGGGGGAGTCAATTTAGAAACAAAACAATGGGAAACGAACGCGATTATTAATTTGAGATCGGGAAAAAACGACAGCACGGAGATTTTAGACCCCCAAACCAGAAAAAAATTTTTAAAAATCGCCAAAGGTATTTTAAGAGATCATGTCAAATAAACAGAGTCTTAAAGAAAAATTTAGGCATTGTTTTACTGACCTTCAACGTTCAGCCATGGCTTTTTATCTCAAACCCAAAGGAAAAACCCATCTAATTTTTTTGCAGCACGCCCGAAAAATTCTGTTGGAAACAAAAAACAAAAAAGCCAGAGAATTCTCCAATAAAATTTTTCAATTAGAAAAAGAGACGACTCGCCCACTAAAAAACAAAAGAGAAAAGATTAATTTGGCCGACAAAATCCTCACCCTTGGTTGTCTGTTAAAATGATTCAATAAAATTCCTCCCTGAATCTGGTAAAATAGGCGAAATGAGAGTCGCTTTAGTTTATGACCGGGTCAATAAATGGGGAGGAGCGGAAAGAGTTTTGTTGGCTCTGCATGAGATCTTTCCTGACGCCCCACTTTACACCGCCGTCTATCATCCGGAAACCGCTCCCTGGGCCAAAGATTTTCAAGTCATTCCTTCCTTTCTTAACAAGTTCCCTTTAGACAAAAGAAAGCATGAGGACTATCCTTTTCTCATGCCCCTGGCTTTTGAGTCTTTTAACTTTGATGAGTATGACATTGTCATTTCCGTGACCAGCGAAGCGGCCAAGGGAATCATCACCAAACCGAAAACTTTGCATCTCTGTTATTGTCTGACTCCCACTCACTATCTTTGGAGTCATTATGAAGACTATTTTCAGAATCGAGCCTTTCGTTTCCTGACCAAGCCCATCGTTAAATATCTCCGCACCTGGGACTTAATCGCCGCCCAAAGGCCGGATGTTTACTTAGCCATTTCCCAAAATGTCCAAAACAGAATCAAACAATACTATGGTCGGGATTCAGAGGTCATTTACCCGCCCGTCAATCTTGACCAATGGTCTCCCACCGACGAGAAACCAGAAGATTATTTTTTGATTGTCTCCCGTCTGGTCAGTTATAAGCGAGTCGATTTGGCCATCGAAGTTTTTAACCAATTGCAATGGTCTTTGAAAATCATTGGCGACGGCCGAGAAAAGAAAAGATTGAAAAAAATCGCCAGAGGAAATATCGAATTTCTGGGAGAATTGACAGACGGAGAACTTTTAAGTTACTATCAAAAGAGTCGGGCGGTCATCTTTCCGCACGAAGAAGATTTTGGCTTGGTACCTTTAGAGGCACAAGCAAGTGGCAGGCCGGTTATCGCCTATCGCAAAGGGGGCGCCCTGGAAACAGTGGTTGAAGGAGAAACCGGCTTGTTTTTTGAGCCGCAGACAAGAGCCGCCTTAGCCAAAGCCCTGAAGCGATTAGAGAAAATGAAGTTTAAGCCAGAGGCTTACCAAGAGAACCTGGCGAAGTTTAGCCAAGCAAGATTTAAAAAGGAATTTAAAAAAAGAGTCGAAAAAGAATGGACCAAGAAGAAGTAAAAAAACATTTATTCGGTTTAATTCTTTGCGGGGGCGGCGGCACCCGTCTTTGGCCTCGATCAACAAATAAGTTTCCCAAGCAATTTGCCAAAATAACGACTAAAGAAAGCATTTTTCAAGCGACCATCAGGCGGTTTGGAAAATTTATTCCTTGGGAAAGGATTTTTGTCGTCACCACTACCCAGCGCTATGGCAGAATTTGCAAAAAGCAAGCTCCGAAAGTCCCTGACAAAAATATTATTATTGAGCCTGTGCGCCGTGATACGGCCATCGCTCATGGTTTAGGCGCCCTTTACATTAAAAAAATTGATTCTGAGGCGGTGATTGTCAACGAAAGCGCCGATCACCCAATCCAAAATTTACCCCTTTATATTAAAACACTGCTTGTTGCTAGTCAGGCCGCTTATTGCGGCGATTTATTAGTCGCCATTGGCATCAAGCCAGCTTCTCCTCACACAGGTATGGGCTATATTAAGACTGGAAAAACTAAACAGCAAATAAACAATATGCCTGTTTTAAAAATTAGTGCTTTTACAGAGAAGCCAGATCTCAAAAACGCCAAAAAATTTGTCAAAGAAGGAAATTATTTTTGGAATGCCAATGAGTATGTTTGGCGGGCAGATACAATTCTTAAGGCGCTTAAAAAGCACAAACCTGAAATAGGGAGAGGGTTAGAGAAAATAGAAGCCTCTCTTGGAAAGAAAGATGAACGAATGACAATCAAGAAAGTTTACCAGGAGGCTCCTAAGGTTTCTATTGATTATGCTGTTTCCGAAAAGGCAAAGAACTTTTTGATGGTCGAGGGTAAGTTTGGCTGGATTGATATTGGGGATTGGAAAGTCGTTTACGAAGTTTCCAAAAAAGATAAAAAAGGAAATGTTATCCTTCATTTTGGCGAAAAAGGCGAATTCCTGGAGATTGATGCTAAAAACAATCTAATTCAATTTGATGATCAGCTCATTGCGGCTATTGGTGTTGAAGATTTGGTCATTGTTGATGTTGAGGACGTCATTCTAGTTTGCAAAAAAGACAGGGCTGAGGATGTTAAAAAATTTGTCAATTATCTTAAAAAAAGGGGCAGGGACGAGTATTTATAAGAAGATGTTTTATGATTTTACCAAACGGATCATTGATTTGATTGGGTCGATTGTTTTGTTGATTTTGTTTTCTCCGGTCTTGATTTGCATTCCTCTTTTAATTAAACTGGATTCTCCTGGCCCGATCTTCGTGGAAAAATCAACCCGAGTCGGTAAAGGCAAAAAACTCTTTTATATGTACAAATTTCGTTCGATGATTGCCAACGCCCGAGAATTGATGCGGACGGACCCCAAATTCCGGCAGCTTTACGCCAAATATAAACAAAACAGTTATAAACTGAAAGACGACCCCAGAGTTACTCGAGTCGGCCGGTTAATCCGCCGTTTCTCTTTAGATGAATTAGCCCAGATTTTTAACATTTTAAAAGGGGAAATGAGTCTCGTCGGTCCCCGGGCCTATTATCCTGACGAGCTGGAACAACAGCAAAAGGTCTATCCCCAAAGCCAAAAATATGTTAAACAATTATTAAGGGCCAAACCAGGGATTACGGGCTATTGGCAGGTTCAGGGCAGGAGTGAAATCAACTTTGACAAGCGGGTGAAAATGGATGCCGATTATGTCGAACAAAGATCGGTTCTCAAGGATCTGATGATTATTTTTAGAACGCCTTGGGCAATGTTATCCGGTAAAGGAGCTTTGTGAAAGCCTTAAAGAAAAAAATTAATCTGGAAACCACGCCTGAAGAAGAAAAGAAACCCAGGTTTAAATTTAATTTTAAACCCCGTTTTTCCCGCAAAGTGGTTTTTTCTCTTTTGGGCGTTTTTCTTTTTTTAAGCCTTTTTAAGATTTTTTTCCTGGTTTTACCTCTTTGGCAAATGAAAACCGATGCCACTCAATTAATGGCGAGCAGTAAGAAAATCACTGAGGCGATGCAGACCCAGGACCTTAACCAGGCGGTGGCGGGGATTGACGAAGCCAATCAACATTTAAAGAAACTTTCAGGCCATTATCGTTGGTTGGGTTGGTTAAGGGTGATTCCTTTTGTCAACCGTTATTATCAAGATGGCCAGCACCTTTTGCGAGGGGGCGATTATCTTCTCCAAGCCGCCAATACGGGCATTGAAGGCCTCCAACCCTACGCCGACATTCTTGGCTTAGAGGGTGAAGAGAAGAAGACGATGGAAGAAATGACAGTGGAAGAAAGACTAATGCTTGTTTTGGACACCCTGGACAAACTTCAACCCAGTTTGGATGAAATTGGCGGTCAATTGGAATTAGCCCGAAAGGAGATTGACCAGATTAACCCTCAACGTTACCCTGAGAAAATCATGGGTAAAAAGGTGCGGGAGAACGTCGCTGCCATCATTAAGGCAATTGACGGCGCCGCCGAAATCGCCCAGAAATCAAAACCGATTATCAGTTATCTTAAGCCCTTACTGGGTGTGCCTGACGAAAAGCGTTATCTTTTGCTTTTTCAAAATGACGCGGAGTTAAGGCCCACCGGCGGTTTTATCACCGCCTACGCCATCATGACGGTGAAAAACGGCCAGATTACTCCTCTGGGTTCCCAGGACATTTACACCCTTGATGCCCAATTGGGCAATCGGGTCAAGGCCCCGGAACCGATTCTTGAATATCATAAAAATGTTTTTTATTGGCATCTCCGGGATATGAACCTTTCCCCAGATTTTGCCGCCTCCATGACCGTTTTTTGGGAAAATTGGCAGAAAGCCGGGGGTGACAAAAAAATTGACGGGATTATCGCCGTGGACACCAAAATTCTGGTGGACTTATTGGCCAGTCTGGGCAAGATTGGCGTCGGCGGTTGGGGCGAATTTTCCGCCGAAATTGATGAACGCTGCGATTGTCCCCAAGTGGTTTACGAACTCGAACTCCTGGCCGACAAACCCCTGGGCGTGGTCAATGTCGGCCGCAAAGCGGTCATCGGTCCCTTGATGCACTCCATTCTCGCCAACGCTATGGGCTCACCCCGAAAAAAATGGCCGGAGTTTTTTAACATCGCTTTGGCCAATATTCAGGAAAAACACCTCCTTTTCTACTTTTTTGACGAGGAATTGCAGAAGGCAATTGAAGCCCTGAATGCCGGCGGCCGCCTCCAAGAGACGGAAAAAGACTATTTTCATCTCAACGACTGCAATTTTGCCGGGGCCAAATCGAATATGTTCATCGAACAATCGGTCAAACAGGAGATTGAAATCGATGGTGACGGCACGGTGACGAAAACGGTGACCATTGATTACCGCAACCCGGCGCCGGCCTCTAACTGCAATCTGGAAGCGGGTGACCTTTGTCTCAATGGCCTTTACCGGGATTGGGTCAGGCTTTACGTCCCCAAAGGGAGTGAGTTGATTGAGACCACCGGGGCGGAAGTGGAAACCAAGGTTTACGAAGATTTAGGCAAAACCGTCTTGGAAACTTTTTACGGTGACCAGGCACCTTTAAGACCCGAAGGCACCAAACAACTGATTTTCAAATATAAACTGCCGTTCAAATTAGAAAAGGGAGAAGCTTATGACCTGCTGATTCAAAAACAACCCGGCACCTACAGCCCAGAGTACGAAATCATTCTCAACAATCAGCAAGAAGTCTTTGAATTAACCACCGACCGCCACCTCAAACTCAGCCGCTAATGGGCAGGACCTACAAAACCGAAGGTATCATCCTCAAAAGAATCAACTACGGTGAAGCGGACCGGATCCTGACTATTTATACTAAGCACTACGGCAAGATCAAGGCTATGGCCAAAGGGGTGAGGCGCATCACCAGCCGCAAAGGCGGCAACGTGGAACTCTTTAACCAAGCGACTCTTTTTCTCTACAAAGGCAGAAATTTGGATCTTCTGACCGAAGTCCAAGTAACCAAAACCTTCAAAATCTGGCGAAAAAACCTGAAAAAAGTGGCCACTGCCTATTATTTGGTCGAGTTGGTGGATAAATTGACGCCCGGAGAACAACCCAACCCCGAGGTTTTCCAGCTTCTCAGTCACTACCTCGAGAAAATAGCCTCGGCCAACCTGCCAGCTCTGTCTAGGAGTTTTGAGGAAACCCTTTTGAAAGAACTGGGTTTTGGCGTGCCCGAAGCGCTTCGTCGACAGCCAGGAAGCCTTAGAGACTACATTGAATCCATCATTGAGAAAAAACTCAACAGTCAAGAGTTGACCAAAGAAATTGATTGACTTAAAGCCAAGAAATAGACTATATTTAGACTGAAAGGAGAAATAGAAGCGGTGCTTGATTCTCGCTTCGCTCGAATGCGAGGCCAACGAAGTGCCGAAGTATTATAAACTCCAGATGACCGATTTAATGAATAAAATTGTCAGTCTTACTAAAAGAAGGGGTTTTGTCTTTCCTTCTTCAGAGATTTATGGCGGCATCGGCGGTTTTTGGGACTTTGGCCCTCTGGGCGTGGAATTGAAGAATAATCTCAAGAAACTCTGGTGGCAAACCATGGTTCAAAAAAGAGACGAGGTTTATGGTCTGGACTCAACCATCATCCATAACCCTCAAGTCTGGCAAGCTTCGGGCCACACTGTTTCTTTCACTGACCCCTTAAGAGAATGTAAAGACTGTCACCAGCGCTTCCGGGAAGATCATCTCAAAGGGGATAAATGCCCAGAATGCGGGGGAAAACTGACTGAAGTCAAACAATTCAACCTCATGTTTGAAACTTATGTGGGTGCCGCCAAGGAAACGGCTAACAAAGCCTACCTTCGACCCGAAACCTGCCAGGGCATTTTTATTAACTTTAACAACGTGTTGGACACGGTCCAACCTAAAATCCCTTTCGGTATCGCCCAAATCGGCAAAGGTTTTAGAAATGAAGTCACCTTCGGTAATTTCATCTTCAGAGACCGGGAGTTCGAGATGATGGAACTGGAATATTTTGTCAAACCCGGAGACGACGAAAAATGGTTTGAATACTGGTTGAAGGAAAGAAAAAAGTGGTTTGTCAATTTAGGCATTGACGAGAAAAAACTCCGCTTTTTTGAACACCCGAAAAAATCCTTAGCCCATTATTCCAAGAGAACGGTGGACATTGAATATCAATTTCCTTTTGGCTGGGGCGAGTTAGAGGGGATTGCCAACCGGACTGATTTTGATTTAATGAGCCACAGCCAACTCTCGGGCAAAGACCTCCGTTATCAGGATGAAAAAGGAGAAAAGTATTACCCATATGTTATCGAACCCTCTCTAGGAGTCGAAAGAACCGTTTTAGTACTATTAATAGAGGCTTATCGTGAAGAAAAGGACAAAGAAGGTGTTCGAGTAGTTTTAGCCCTCAATCCTAAATTGGCCCCTTTTAAGGTGGCCGTTTTCCCGCTTTTGGCCAATAAACCTGATTTAATTAAACAAGCGAAAAAGGTTTATGAATTACTCAAGCCTTGTTTTAACACCGCCTGGGACGACATCGGCAATATCGGCAAACGCTACCGCCGTCAAGACGAAATCGGGACGTTCTGGTGCGTCACCATTGATCACCAGACGCTCAAAGACAAGACAGTGACAATCAGAGACCGGGACACGATGAAGCAAGAGAGATTAAAGGTTGACAAATTAATTAATTTCTTTCAAGATAAATTAAGTCAATGAAGAAATACCTGCCAATTGTAATAATAGTATTAGTTCTTTTTCTCCTTATCATTGGCGGCTTTTTCTTCTGGCGCAGTCGTCGAGTCAGCCAAACTCCAACCGGTCTGGAACCGGAAGGCGTTTTAATTGAAACCATTTTGGGAGAACGCCCCTATATCACCCTGACCCCCAGCAGTGACGGCCACTGGTTGACCATTGACGTCAGCCGCATCAAAGACGCGGACAGCCTGGAATACGAACTCCTTTACAACACCGAAAGCGGTGCCACTCAAGGGAGTATCAACTCAGTCAAATTAAAAGGAGAGACGACTTACACCAAGAAAATCCTGCTCGGTTCGGAATCAAGCGGCCGGTTTAAATATGACGAAGGTGTCACCCAAGGCACCCTGACGCTTAGGCTAAGGGGCGGTCCGGGGACAAGAAAGTTTGTGACCGAATTTCATCTCCAGCAAGGAGAAACAGAACTCACGTCAATTGACAATAATTTCACCTTAACCGGCACCCTAACGCCAACTCTTTTTTATGTGACCATGCAGACGGTTGGTTTACCAGGAGAGTTTGAGGCGGAAGTGATTAATGGGCCTTACGGTGTTTTTTCTTCAGGCACAGCAACAATTAAGACCGGCGCGGTTAAACTGAAACTTCCGGAAGGTAAGGAAGAAGCGAAGATTTATTCTTGGTCAGAAACAAAATGGATCGAGGAAAAAGAAGAACTTATTGAAGTAATCGAGGATAAGATTGAAAAAGAAAGAGTAGTAATGGTTGAGATCTCTTCTCTGACCACTTTTATTCTCGTTGCAGAAGAAGCCTCAGAATAACTCAAGGCGCTTGCCTTTTCATCAGTTTATCTTATATGACTGTTCAAGAATACCCTGCAATTTGTGGCGGGGATGAATTGAACAAGAATCAACATTCTCCCTTAAGGGTGAAACTCCGCATTATTAAAATGTGGAGAGAATGTTATATAATTCTCCCGAAGGTCTTTGTAAGGAGTCAGTCGATAAACGAGAAAGAAACGTGAGGGAAAGGAGAAAAGAAAGTGCCTCCTTCGTTAGAGACTTTACGGTTGCTCGTTTACATCTATGGTTTCTTGCTCATTATCTCCTTCTTTATTTTTTGGTTAAGCAGCCAGATTCAGACCAAAGTGGCGTTGACACAAAAGTCCATTACTGAAGGTGGGGTGGTGTTGAAATGGAAAGGCGAAGAAAAAAAGACGATTTCAAACCTCTTGTCAATTGGATTTTATCTCTTGCTATTTCTGGGGCTTTTAGTTTCAATGTACCTGATCTTTCGCGTCTTTGGAAATATCACCATCGTCCTTTTTGGTGTCATTGGGCTTTGGATAACTTGGGACATCCTTGAGGATTTTCGCCTTCTTTCTCGGTTTGAGTTTTTGCGTTCTCGGCCATGGTTATATTACCCCGTGAAGGCGGCGGTGACCGTGCCCCATCGGGCTTATCTGGGCGATCGCCCCTTCTTGGTTGACTTACAATCTTTTTGGCATTTTGGTTGGCGCCTACCTCATGGCCGAGTTCATGCCCAAAAGATTGAGTCGCCTGATGATTTTCATGGTTGCGATTGTCCTTTTTGATATCGTGGGGGTGTTTGTCACCGGTTTAATTCCCAAGGTGGCCTTGGGATTTAGTTTTATCCCGCCGATGCTCATCCTCGTCCCCCTCAATCCCCTTAAGTTAAATATGGATTTCATTGCCCTGTTAGGAATAGGCGACATTCTTTTCTCAGGATTGGTGATTGGTTATGGGGCTCAGTATAAGATAGGTAAGTGGCTCTGTGTTGCTTACGCGATCGGTTTACTGATCACCTTTCTTCTTCTGATACCCCTTACCACTTTACCAGCGATGATGATTCTCGCCCCTGTTCTTCTTTTGGCTCTCCTGATTTTGGGCCTAATGAAAAAGTTGCCGTTCGAATGGTGAGAAACAAAGATTTTTACCCTCTCTTTTGATGGAAACACTCTAAAGAGGGGGTATTTTTTTATTACAGGCACAAACTTTTCGGGTTTTCTTCTAGTTGACAAAGTGTATGAAAATATATCAAAATGGAGAAAAGTGTAGCGAAGTGGTTTAAAAAGGAAAAAAGGCAGGCATGATTTTAGGAACTTATAAACCAAAATTAATCGGCGAAAGAAGAATCGCCTTACCAAGGAAAATAAGGAAAGAAATAAAGGGAAAAAGGATTGTTATGACAATTGGTTTTGAGAAATGCATTTTGGGTTTTGAGGAAAAGAAATGGGAAGAAGTAACCGCTTCTGATCTTGCGCGACCGCTTTCTGATTCTGAAGGGAGAGAATTACGAAGAAAAATGTTTGCGGAAGCAACGGTAGTTGATTTAGGGGTTCAAGGAAGATTTGTGATTCCCGAGGTCATGGCAAAATATGCCGGTATTAAAGACG
>Ga0315289_10000785_pt1 | contig 48868 bp, 50 predicted proteins | sample YL17G11_40_MG_FD_203452 | JGI IMG/M metagenome (GOLD analysis project Ga0315289, IMG submission 203452) | Sediment microbial communities from Yellowstone Lake, YNP, Wyoming, USA - YL17G11_40 | ecosystem: Environmental > Aquatic > Freshwater > Lake > Sediment | place: USA: Wyoming | collected... | reverse complement strand
TCAATACCATAGAGCAGAACCCCATGCAGAACCCCATGAAAACCGAGGAATACCCAAATTTTACATTTCTTTTACGTTTTCGTTTACATATTCCCATGCTTTTATGTGGTGCGGGCTTGTTCCAGAAACACGCTTTTTTACATTCTCCTTTTCCCTTTTCAGGCTCTATTCGGGCTTAGTTTGAGAAAAGAAGGTAGTAGGTCACTTTTGCTCACTTCTACCAATGAAAAAGGAAAAAAGGGTTTGGGCGAAAATGTTTCAGGAGCTAGAGCTTACTGTTTCGAGATAGCCTAGAAAGTCGTCTATCTTCTTTAGAAGTTGGTCGTATGTCGTAAGCCATGTTGGAATATCTTGTTTGAGGTCTCTGAAAGTGGTTTTTGTTTGTGAGATGACTTCAGTGAGAGTTTGCTTCCGTCGATCGCTCAACGCTTCCGATTTCTTGATTTCATTCGTATTTGCGTCAATGAGCTTGTCTTTTCCCTTCACTTCAAGGTGCAGATCGTCATTTTCCTTTAGAAGTTCGCTTTCGGACAGTAGTGCATTTTCCCTTCTAAGTTGCTCGTTATCAGTCTCAAGAAGACCGATTGTGTTTCTACTTTCTAAAAGAGTGTTCTCCATACTACACACCCTAGATTCAAGTGTGCTTTTCTGTGTTAAAAGTGCTTCTATCGGTTTCTTCACTTTTTCGATTTCTAACTGTTTCTCTGTTCTCAGCTTATCGACTTCGGCTTTCCAATGGTTCTCCATTTGTCTTCTGTTAGAAATCTCTTGCATCAACTCTTCTTTTCTGGCCATAGTGATGAGGGTAGGCACCGTAGAACATGCTTCAGCTTCAATAAGAGAAAACTTCACGTATTTCGGAAGTTGGTTTTCTACCTTCAGAAAACAGTAGACCTTTCCATTGTAAAGTTTCCCATGGAAATCACAGGTTTGACATTTTTGAGGTAGTCCCTTGCCTACGATTTGTTTCCCTGTGTGGAGACCACAAAGATAATCCTGTGCTTGGTACTGATAGTCAAAGCCTTTTTCCTTTACGATTTCATCAAGTATTCTGCGCTGTTCTTCTGTGAGCTTCATTGACCTGTCAGTCTCCTATGCCTTTCGAGTGCCTTGCCGTCAATGACACTCGGCCCAGATGAAAAATGAATCTTCTGATTCTCGGCGACGTCTTCCTGCAGTTGCTTGACGTAGGCCGCGGCTGCTGCAATCTCTTCTGGTGTTGGATTCTCACGCTTCCGTCTAGAGATTGCTTCCGCGATTGATTCCGTCATTGATTCGTCAACCTCTTGTGTCTCTCGATCGCGTCGCCATCCACAACAGCGTCTTTTCTGGGTGCTAGCGCGGCTCGAATGATGTCAAGAACCGTGCTGTCGCTACTGCCTTGACGAAGGTCTTTTGAGAGATTCTCAGTTTTCCGTCTAGAGTTTGTTTCTATCATTTGACATCATCTCCCTTATGGATGCTGAGGGTCATCACCGCTTATCCTCTTGGTCCATGTGTTTGGAGCAGGCAGGCGTCCAAGAAGCTCGTGACGCTGCTTCTCGGTCTTGCCGACTATTGGACCATAGACTATGGGATGCTGTTGCTCTTTGGGAAGGGGTTTGTCTTGCTGTGGCATTTTTAAGTTTTCGCCTCCTTCCTTTTCGGTTTTAGGAAACCCAGAAGCCAAAATTGACCTTTGATGACCGTTGAACCGTCGCTTTTCAATTCAGCATAGATGGGGCCTTTCGGAATTTCAAGCTTCCAATCCACATCAATATGAAGAGACTCGCACAAGAAGACATCTGCTAAGGTCATCTCGTCGCCGAATGAGACGTTGAAAAGTGCTTTCGCGTAGTTGTCACTGGCCAATCCCCAAGACTTCACCTTCAGAAGATGATGGTTGGGAACGTTGACGAAGTTTTCTGGGTATCCTTGCAGGCTCATTTTCGTGTAGCTGTTTGAGGACGTTGCGAGCTGGCCTAGCACAAAAAGAGAGTCGCTTATCATCTGGCCCACCTTGGAACAGCACGTTTTTGTTCTTCCGCGACGCGCGCGGCTGTGGCTGCTGCCACTGCTGCCTTCTGAGCCTCACCGGTCACGGTTCCGTAGACGTATTTGGCTCCCTTGATGACTCCGTCGAAAACGATCTCTGTCATGTTTTTGAAGCCTTCGGTGACTTCCTCAGGTTTGGCCTTGCGCTGTTTTCTTTTCCGATGGACACGCGCCCGTTTCATAGGCTACTCTTCCCTAATATACATACTGACTCACCAAATAAGTTTTCTGTCCCCAAATGTAAAACTTGACACTTTCCGATAATGTATTCTTTACATCTTCATGGTCGAAGGGTGGGGGATTTGCACCCCCGTCTCGACCCACGCTCCAACGCTAACCCTCTCATTTCGCTTGTTCTGTGCCGCGCTCCAACTCTATGTCGTTTTTGAGTTGTTCAATGGCGTACTCTATGATGTGGCTTCTGTTTCTGAATACCTTTGTTGTTGTGAGTTGCTTGTCTACCCATTTCAGGTTTTCTTGGTCTAGGGATATGCTGACTTTCACTTTTTTCTTCATACTTCTCAGCACTTGGTAAGACTCTATGCCACAACGTATTTAAATGTCTTGTTGCTACCTCTTACTACCAAATACGAAAAGGTGTGACAGAAATGGTGAAGAGAACAACCCTATATGAGTTTGTTAGTCAGAATGGATATGAGTTGATTGAAAAATTTGGAAAGAGTGAAACAAGTAGAATTCTCAAGGTCTCAAGGCCGACTATTGACACTATTCTGAAAGACCATCCGACGCCGCCGAAGACGACCCTTCCGAAATACGTTTTTCAATGGGAAGAGACCACAGGAAATCAACTGTTCATCGACAAGTACCAAGGGAAAATACGATGCTTCAGAAACTATCTTTTCAAAGGCATGGAAGCATGGCTCTTGCTAGACAAGAAAGACCCAGTATCATGGGACATTGACGATTTCCGCAAGATTTGGAAGGCTCAGAAGTTTGGCGATTCAATGACAGGAAAGATCGTCTTTCAAAACGCGGTGATCTTCCGAAAGTGGATGAGAGCCATCGGAAAACCTGAGTTTTGCGACTTGGAAGAGTTTGAGACTAAGGGATTGAAGCGACCGAAGGGCATGAGAAAACAATGGTTCCTAGAGGATGCTGAGATCGTGCGGTTGATTGAGGCCATGGACAGAGCCGATGTGATCGTTGGCTTCACGGTCGGGTTACTATCCGGTGGTCGAGTTTCAAGTTTTGCCAGAAGTGAGAGGTCTAAGGGAATAAGACCTATGGACATTGACGAACAAAACTGTGGGATTCTCATGTTTGAGCCTAAGATCAAAGAGTACGTGCTGAGGCTTTTCCATCCGAAAGCAATAGAGCTGATCAAAAGATACGTTGCGGCGCGTGGAACCAAGCCAAACGAGTCGCTGTTCCCCAACGACTACACTATGACAAAGTATCTGAAAAGAGCGGCGTTGAAAGCGGGAGTCTCCAAGATCGCCGACATGCGCGGAGCTTGGCACATCACTAAGCACACCTTCGTGACCCAAGGGGTCTATCACGGTTTGAGCATTGAAGTTGTCTCTGAGCAAGCTGGAACCGACCCTAAGACCCTTTTAGATTTCTATGCTGGAATGAAAGAGAAGAAACTGAGAGCCGAGCTACTAGGAGAAAAGACCGACATCGAGCCCTTCCACGCGTGGTCTCTGAGAGTCATAATCGAAACAGCGATCAAGCGATACGAAGCGGTGACTGAGTAACCAAATCGGTTACAAAATTCACCGCGCTGAGAGAATTCTCTAGCGAAAACCGAGAAAATTCTCCAACGTCAGAAATTCACTAGAGAAAACAAACAGCGACACGTACATTTCTGTACCCGTATCTTCACTTGTGTACTATGGTATTCCATGCTGAAAAGTGACCGAAAAGAAGCTCAATTCACCCGTTTTCAGTGGTAGAACGTCTGAAAACAGTCTCTCACGGTAAAGGAACTTGAATTCGCCGTTATCGCCTCTTTTTGATGGGGTTCCAAAAACGCTTTACAGAACCCCATCAATACCATAGAGCAGAACCCCATGCAGAACCCCATGAAAACCGAGGAATACCCAAATTTTACATTTCTTTTACGTTTTCGTTTACATATTCCCATGCTTTTATGTGGTGCGGGCTTGTTCCAGAACAAACAAACAACACCTTCAACCACACATTCACCCCGCATATTTCCATAGCATTTGCAGCAGACATAACCTAAGGTCCGAGGGCCTCGTTAAACACTCTCACAGCCTAACTCTCCTAAGCATGTATAAATATTCATTCTGAAGTGATTTTTCAACTCCATCTATTCGACGCGCGCACTAAGAAGTGCCGATATTCATAAGAGCCGACAACGCAGAGAACGAAACAGAAAAATACCTCAAAAAAAAGGCTTGAATCCGTGTTTTTCTAAGCACCTAGGTTCTCATTGAGAGGTAAGTCTTGTAGGGCCTGAAGCCGACCTTTGAATACGCGCGTATTGCAGGTGCATTGTCACTTATGACGTGAATTATCGCGGTCGGCGAGGTCCTCAGGATTTCCTTGACTAATTCTGAGATTATCGTTGTGGCGTAGCCCCTGTTTCGGTACTCTTCTCTCGTGGCCGCTGCTCCGATGTTGCTGGCAAAGCTTGCGAGCCGAGTCATGCCGACGGAGACGATCATACCGTCCTGCTTGATCCCAAGCCAAAACGCCTCCTGCATGGTTCTGCGCAGGTTATCAAGCTGCATCTCGCCCCACCATGAAGGATCAGCCTTCCTCATCAGTTCAAGAACGTCTTCTGCGTCGTTTGAGCTAAGCCTGACCGGTGAAGTTGTTGTCTGAATGTTTTCATTGCCCTTCGCCAGAGACATCATAATCATCTCTTCTCTGACCTTTGGACTGCCATATTTCGCCAGAACCAAGTCTTCGCAGTCCAACGGCGCCTGCAGTTCAACCTTTTCCAAACTGAGAAGGCCCAGCAGCATCTTAACTGCGTCACGATTTCCTCTCAGCTGAACAACATAGTCTCTGTAGATCAGCATGAGACCATCGATTCTCTCGTCTTCCATGGCCATCAGAATCTTCGTCTGGTCTCTGCGCAGCTTCCAGTCGAAAATGAAGAAGTAGTGGTTGAGCAGGTCCTCGTTGACGTAGTCCCAGAAGGTTTTTTCCCAACGGTCGTACAGGGCTATGATCTGCAAGATTGCGTCTCCCGCAGAGACTACTCGAGTGTCAAGGAAAATAAGGTTTAGGGATGTGAGACGCCTATGCCGGCGGGGTCATTCCACACTTTTTGAGCAGCCGGTTCCACTTCGTGTCTGTCAGGCTTTGAATTTCGTTGACCATCTTCCCGAACTTCGGAGTGAACAGATGCCTGAACCTCCCCTGCAATTCCAGGTAGTCCTTCACAGGCTTCTTCTTCTGCGGAGCCAAAGCAAACAACTTGCTGGGCGTGGACAACTGGTATTCGCCGTTCACTGCCTCCCACAGTGGAAAAATGCATGTTTCAACCGCGAGTCTTGAAAGCTCTATTGACCTGGCTGGGTCACTCCTCCATCCTCTCGGGCAGGGCGCGAACACGTGCAGGAAGGCTGGACCATTGACTTCGATGCCCTTTCTAACTTTGGTTATCAGGTCTTTCCAGTAGTACGGCGATGCTGTGGCCACGTAGGGCATGTCATGGGCCACCATGATGTCGGCTATGGGCTTCTTCCCCTCAAGCTTTCCTGGGACCACGGTGCCTGCCTGCGAGGTCGTCGTGGATGCTCCGTAGGGTGTGCCTCCGCTTCGCTGGATGCCCGTGTTCATGTAAGCCTCGTTATCGTAAAGGACGTACAGGAAATCGTGGCCTCTCTCGACAGCTCCAGACAGTGCTTGAATGCCTATGTCGTAGGTTCCGCCGTCTCCGGCCAAAGCGATGACGTCAACCTTCTCGTCCTTTATTCTGCCCTTTTTTCTCAGGATCTTCAGGGCTGTCTCGATGCCGGCCGCGTTTGCTCCAGCGGTCTCGAAGGCGGTGTGCAACCACGGCACTGCCCATGACGTGTATGGGTAGATGGTTGAAGATACCTCCATGCAGCCCGTTGCATTCGTCACTATAGTCGGTCCCCTCGTGGCCTTCATGATCAGTCGTAGCACTGTTGCGGGGACGCAGCCCGCGCAGGCCCTGTGGCCCGACATGAACAGTTCTGGTTTTTCAGCGACGTCTTTGGCCGTGAATTTTCCCTCTGCAAAATTGCTCATACAACCTTCCTCCTGTTCACTCTCTCAATCCGACGTAACGCATTTTTTCATCAACTCTTCCGGTTTGAACTATGTTCTTCAGGTCTTCGAATATCCCGCTTATCTGGCTTGGACTTGTGTCTCTTCCGCCAAGCCCGTAGATGTAGTTCACCATGAAAGGATGCGTCGACAAGTCGTACAGCGCGTGCCTAGTCTCGTGGTAGACTGCACCGCCGTTTCCGCCGAAGCTCAAGCTTTTATCCATGACTGCGATGGCCTTGACCTTTGCCAAAGCCTTGGCTATTTCTTCTGCTGGAAACGGTCTGAAACTGCGTATCTTGAGTAGGCCGGCCTTGACGCCCTTGAGCCTGAGCTCGTCGACGACGGTCTTCACGGTTCCTGCGGTTGAGCCCAAGCATATGATGGCTATTTCGGCATCGTCAATCATGTATTTTTCGATCAGTCCGTCACCGTAGTATCTGCCCGTCAGTTTTCCATACTCTTCCTGAACCTGCTGGATCACTCTTGACGCGTTCTTCATCGCTTCTTCCTGTTGTCGCTTGAACTCGAAATAATAGTTGGGCATGGCCACCGGCCCCATCGTCATAGGATTCGCGGCGTCCAACCTGTAGGGCACGGTCTTCCCGTCATGCGTGACCACGTTCGGCAGTTGCCGAGTCCCCACGAACTCTCTGACATCATCATCGGCGAGAACCTGAATTTTCTCCAGCGTATGACTCAAAGTGAACCCGTCTAATCCGATCATGACGGGCAACTGAACATCCAGGTGCTCCGCGATTCTGAAAGCTTGAAGGATCGAGTCATACACTTCCTGCGCGTTCTCCGCGTAGATCTGTATCCAGCCGCTGTCCCGTTGTGCAATCGCGTCCGAGTGGTCGCCATGAATATTCAGCGGCGCCGACAACGCTCGATTCGCGACTGCCATGACGACGGGGGCGCGGCATCCTGACGTCACGAAGAGCATCTCGTGCATCAGGGCCAGACCGGCCGAAGCCGAAGCAGTGAACGTTCTTGCGCCTGTCGCGGCCGCTGCGAGGCACGCGGTCATGGCGCTGTGTTCCGATTCTGTGCATACGAATTCGGTGTTCACCTCTCCGTTGGCGACGTACTCGCTGAACTTTTCGACGATTATTGTCTGAGGCGTGATAGGATAAGCCGCCACGACGTCAACGTCAGACTGTTTCACTGCGAGAGCGACGGCCTCATCACCATTCATGCCCATCATTTCCTGCTTCACGACACTTTTCATCATGTTTACACTCCGGTTACAGCTTCATCACGATAGCCTTCGTTGGGCACTCGTTCGCGCATATTCCGCAACCCTTGCAGTAGTTGAGGTCAAACTCGATGTCGCCCTTCTCAGGCTTCCACAGGATAGCCCCGTCTGGACAGAAAAGCGTGCATATCAGGCATTTTGTGCATTTCTCCAAGTCCCTTTCTGGATGGTACGTCTTCCAGTCGCCTGTCAAATACGTCCTGCTCGATTTCCAGCATACGCCTGCCAGTGAGATCTCATTCCATCCCTTGTCTTTACTCATTCGCATTCTACCTCTTCGTAAGCCTCTTTCACGACGGCGAAGTTCTTCTCGGCCACGTCAGGTCTGAACCTTCCCTTGACCATTTTTCCAACTGTTTCCAAGCTGACTATGCCTGTGACACGTGCGACAGCCCCCAGCATGGCCGTGTTCGTTATGGGCATGCCTAAGATCCTGATGGAGATCTCGGTAGCCGGCACGGTCCAAAGTTTGCCCTTGGCTGAGGCAAGTTGTTTCCTGACTTCTGCCGGAGCATCTTTCGTGTTGACGACGATGTTCCCGCCCTCGTCGCTCAAGCCATCCGCAACGTTGACTGACTTCAACAACGTTGGGTCCAAGACGGCGACGACGTCAGGACTGTACACTGCACAGTGCAAGCGAATAGGCTCATCGCTTATCCTCGTGAAGGCGGTCACGGGTGCACCCATCCTTTCCGGTCCGAACTCTGGAAAAGACTGGATGAATTTTCCCTCGGAGATGGCTGCCCTGGCCAAGAGCTCACTCGCCGTCCATGCCCCTTGCCCGCCTCTGCCATGCCATCTGACTTCCAAGATCTTCTTCAAAGCTAGTTAACTCTCCAATGGCTTTTCGACCTAATGGGGAGATCGAGGATATACACTTTTCTGGGTAGGCATGCGAAATGGAATATCGGCCAGAGGAAAATCTTTTAATAAGAACCTGACTCGCTTGATCTTGAGGAGCCATTCAACTTGCGGAATGACGTCATACTGACGGCTGATAGCACGCTGATGAGTAATTATCATGGCAACGAATTCCTAGGCTTCGGCACATGTGCGCCTCCGAACTTCATTCCGGACGAGTTGTACAAGTGGCTTTTCTTCCCTCCTATCCAGCAGGCAGATGACGTTCCCGCAGCCGCCCCGTACGGTTTGAGAAAGATCGAAGCTCAACTGTTGAGCGAAGGATTCAATGTTCGAACCGTTTCGCCTAATCATCTTAAGAATCATGTGGCCGAAGCGAAGGTGCTAGGCATAACCGTCATGGACCCGTTTGGTTTAGGACCCGCCTCAAGCACCCTGGCATTCATTCTTAACAAAGAGCCATTCCTTGCTAAGTACTTTCGATTATTGCTCAGTCAGCCACCGGTTAGAAAGGCAAAAAAGAACGGCTTGAAAATCATCGTAGGGGGACCTGGAGCCTGGCAGTTCCAATACAGGCCAAAGTTTGTTGACAAATACGGGATAGACTGCGTAATCGCAGGAGAAGCTGAGAGGTTCGTTGGAAAAATCTTCAAAGCGGCCATCGCAGGCCAGCCCATACCGAAATATTACGAGTCCAACATCCAAGAAAGTCCAAAGCTGGAAGAGATTCCTGAAATTGTCAATCCTTCAGTAAACGGCCTAGTAGAAATTGGCCGAGGATGCTGCAGAGGCTGCAAGTTCTGCAGTGTAACACTGAGACCTCTGCGGTGGTACCCGATGGAAAAGATCCTCCGCGAAATCGACGTGAACATGAAGGTCGGTGGCATAGAAGGAACAATCCTCCACGCAGAGGATGTCATGCTCTACGGCTCCAAGAATACTTCGCCCAACGGCGAAAAACTCATCAAACTGCATGAAACGGTCGTCAAAAAATGCAAAGGAGTGACGTGGAGCCACTGTTCGCTGGCGGCTGTTGCAGCGAAACCGAAGCTTTTCTCAAAGACGGCCGAAATCATAAAACAGAAACAACCATGGTGGGGAGTCGAAATAGGCATTGAAACTGGCTCTCCGAGGCTGATTGGAAAAATCATGCACGTGAAGGCTCACCCCTTCAAGCCTGAAGAATGGCCCGAGGTTGTCCGAACAGGAATGGGGTTAATGCACGACAACGGACTCGTTCCCGCTGCCACGTTGATCGTGGGAACTCCTGAAGAAAAAGAAGAGGACCTAATAAAAACCATGGAATTATTGGACGACTTGAAGGGGATGAGAAGCCTCATCGTGCCACTATTCTTCGTTCCAATGGGAAGACTGCAACATGAAGACTGGTTCAAAGGAACACAAATGACAGACCTGCACCGGGAGTTGCTGATAAAGTGTTTTGAGCATGATCTTTACTGGGTCTACAACCTAATGGATATGGCATTCGCTGGAAGATGGCAGGGGAAAGTGCTAGAGTCTTTCTTCAAACTCTTCGCGTACATAGTGAAATTCAAAGCAAGACAGTCTGGAATCAACATTACTATCGCAACAGACTTAAATACGACCACAAAAACTTCGTCAGGCAGGAGCCGCCGTAGCTCAGCCAGGTAGAGCAGCTGGCTGTTAACCAGTCGGTCATAGGTTCAAGTCCTATCGGCGGCGCCACAAAACTATCCGCGACCAAAATTGAATTCATGGTTTACTTTGGCTTCCTGAAGAACTTGAGACCGTTGTTTTCGCATATCAAATTAGGCTTCTAACAGTTCGCTTATTTCTTCCTTTGTCTCGGCGACCTTGTAGAGCGCGCTCTTGGAAATATGTGCTTCACTACCGCTCAGTAGTAGGGATTCATACAGTTTAAACAAGCGTCCTGTCTTTTATCATTAGATATCCGAATCTGATTCCGACGCTGGACTCAGGCACGCGGGTCATGATAAATGACATATCCGGCACAGATACAACCAGAACTCTTTGCTCTTACAGGCGTTTTCCTATTCCTAGCACTGAGTCTTTTGACCTACTTCGGCGAAGATCGATTTCCGAGGAAGCTTCCTTACATCTATCAGATAGTCGCCTCATTGGGTCTTCTGTTCCTTGTAGTAAATAGGTTTGTTCTTCCCGAACTTGGGGAACCTACGCGGCTTTGGTACTGTTACGGTTACCTTGTCGCGGCATTGGCGAATACCGTAGGTGCAAATATTTACCTGGTAGTGCCCAACCGGCAGTATAAAATATCGAGAAAGTGGTCAGCGGCGGTCACTTTCCCTTCAATCCTGATCAGCACATATTTTGTTGCTCAATATAGCCTTTCGCAAACTTCGTTGGGGCCTTCAATTGCACAAATAACCGTGATGGCTTCCTGCGCTGCTATTGCAGCATGTGCTGGCGTTCTTGTTTTCCAGCGAATTTCACACGCACCACTTCATCGATTGCACACAGGGAGGTGATGAAGTGAATCTAAAAAGAGCAATGTCTACAAAGTCTGTCAAATTCATAATACTGCTTGCAATGGCTGCCCTTATTGCCACTGCGAGTGCCTTTGTCTATTACTCGGTACTGATACAACCGAGCGTGACAGTAACCAACGCGACAATTGTGTTTGTTGCAGGAACCGACTTTCCGACAGGGTCAACCCTAGGAGCCAACTCAACCTGGGTTAGTCTAGCCCTCAAGGCATACCCCAACGCAACTTTGACGTATGACGATCCACTGAACATCAGCAACACTGATTCTGCAAACCACGATTTCAGATTACGGCACATCTCTATTGCCCCTGTAAACGGAACAGCCACCAATGGTAACTTCACGTCCATCAACTTTGTCATTGAGAACACTGTTGGAGTTGCCCAAGCATCATTCAACTATACTACATCCGGCAACAACTGGATTACACCATCCCAAACGACTTACCTGAATCTGCCAGCATACACGCAATGGATACTCTATGTTCAGACACAGGCGGCGCCCTCAGCTAATGCCGTTACAGCCAACCTAATAATATCAGTAGACGTGCAGTAGTCCACCTTCCACTTTTCTTGCTCTTCATGGCGGAATATCCAACATGGAATCCCATCGCATATGGGGGCGTTACTCACACGTCGTTTGGACAGTGATAACTCTGTTTCTTATCATAGGTCCTTTTGGCTCGGATGCTTTTGCTGCAACTCACGACTCTCTTCTAAACCAGCCTAGCACGACAATTGCTGCACCTCCTGTTCTTCTACAGGCTGGAACAGCTGGCGCCAGCACCATTTACGCAAACAATACAAGTGCAAAGGTTAACGTTGCGGCTCCAGAATATCAGTATGTCACTCAGCAAAGCAACATTGACGGAGTAGCAGACGTAGGCATTCACTCGAACTTCACGGCTCAACAATATCGTCCAGACAATATTAGCGACACACTAACCGAAGCCAACAAAAATGCAGTCGCTTACATCCCCATCACATTCAATAACACCGGATCATCAGCCACTCCGAACCCGTTCCAAGAGAAGATAACCTGGAACCCCTCCAGCTACACAAGTTACGAAGCATCCAACCTGGGCAACATTCGATTCTATAATGACAGCGCCTTTACCACGCCTCTATACGCATGGCTGGAATCCTCCACCCCTTCACTCTCTAATACAGCTACCTCTGCCACAGCGTGGATCAAACTGACCACCCAAATAGCTGGAAACGGAGGCACCCAAACGATTTACATGGCGTTTCTCTCCACAACTACGAGTTTTGACGGCAGTTACTGGGGAGCCGCGCCCAACCTGTCAAGCCCCTACGGCCAATACGACAATGGAGCAAACGTATTCAGTTTCTACGATAACTTTGCTGGGACAAGCCTTAACTCCCGGTGGACTATATTCGGTTCGTCACGAGGAACGGTATCAGTCAACAACGGTGTCACCCTCACATCGTCTTCTTCGACTTATTCCATAGGCATATTTGCATCATACACGCCGCCAACAACGGGAATAGTCACAGAAACATACTTCAATGCCGCAACCATCTCGGCGGGATACAGGGTCTTTGATGGAAACAGCATGACAAGCGCATCAACCGCAGAACAGAATGGGTATATAGGCATCCTTCAAGCGGGTGGCTTGGGCACCCTTAGACTGAGTAAAATGGTATCTGGAACTCAGACCAACCTTGTCTTCACTACAGACGCTTTGACCGCGGGCAACAACTACACAAGCAGCCTTCTATGGCAAAGTAGCACTCTAACTATGGCTGATTTAACTAATGGCCATTCAGCATCTACCACCGATACTACCTACAGTCTTTCCACCATGACTCAAGTCGCACTGGCAATCGGCGCCACCAGCGGAACCAAGTACGTCACCTACTGGTTTAGAGTAAGGCAAAGCCCTCCAAGCGGAGTGATGCCATCCGCCTCTTTTGGCAGCTTGACTTCCCTGAATCCAAACTACAAGCTTGACATTGAAGAACAATGGACAAACGTCAACAGCACCGCCACGAATGAGGAGCTTGACATTTACATGGGAGCCTTCAGCACTCCAGCATCCATCCTGTCGGTTCAATGGTATAACACTACTAGCAGTTCTTGGCTCACAATAATCAGTTCTCTAAATGCAAGCACTTGGAACAATGTTACCGTGGTCAATTATCTCACGTCTTCAACGTTCACTATACAGTTTGTGAACACTACGAGTGGAACGATTCAAAGTTGGTGGCAAATGGATTGTGCACTTTTACACCTTTGGACAAATTCAACCTATGACTATGTTCTCAATGTTGTCAACCAAGTAACAAATACTTGGAATGTGAGCTTGCAAGTCTACGGCAGCTCAAACATTGCCCGCCTCTCGAGCGCGACCATAAGTTTCTACGACGGCACCTCGAGCAACCAAATAGTCGTCAATGGTGGGAGTATAGTTCAGTCGCAAGGAGCATTATACAACCTCCTAGGAGGCTCAGGGTCAACTGTGCACGTAAGCATGAGCAACCTCTTAGCAAACGCGACTGGATCGTCATATCTGTATGTTTACTTGGAAATCCTTACGCCAAACACGTCCACCTACTTACTCTACGCAATAACTTTTGCAATCACTTGAGCGCGTGATCAGGAACCGACTATTCGGACGATGTTGAACAGGTTGACGAGGACTATCCCCAGATATAGTAGAATTAGAGCCAGGGCTGCACTGTAAACGATCTTCGGCTTCTTAGAGTACGAAACATACAGAAATAGAGGGGCGAAGCATGACCAGAATATTTTAACCCCGAAAATGAGATCGGGGAACAGCACGTAAAGCGGATTTGTCTCATGCTCGAAGAAAAACCATGTCTGCGCAATGTCGATTGCATTCAGAATAGGAAAGAGAATCAACCAGAGTTTGAAAAAATGGAATCTTCCCGATTCTGCGGCGCATTCTCTAGCCATTACCTTCACTGAAATGAATACGCAAAAACCTTCGACTTAACTGTTCTGCCATTCGACTTAATACGGTCTCTAAGTAGTTCTGATGATGTTTCAGCTTCTATTCATGCCGTCTTAGGGACTGTTGAAGCTTTTCCAGCGATGGGCAACATGTGCTCATGTCTATCTTGAAAAGTGTAATTCAGAATCGCTGCAGGGCAACAGGCAGGATTGTCTAGTTAGAACCTGATATCATAATCGGTGATAAGGAGCTCCTGTTCATAACCAATATTTCTTACGATAGCAGACACATCCCTAACCAGTGATAGACTTGCGAGCAGGCCCATCTCTACGAATCAGGCTCTTGAATATCTGCCTGGTTGCGACAATAGCAGTCTTAGCCGTGAGCATGAGACTCGACATCAGGGCCCAAGCTGCTTCTGAATATCAAACGTACGTTCACAACTACTTGAACTCGGGCACCATGGGCAATTGGACCTACGTGGAAAAACCCTTCTTCCCGGTAATCCTGAACGACTCTCAAATACTCATAGGACAAAATTGGAGCATTGTCTGCCCGCTTGAGGCTAATCATACGTATCATGCTTATCTTTATGGCAGATGGATCAGCAATGCAACGTTGAACAAGACCGACTACGACGTATACGTCTACGACCCCTACGGAACACTGGTAGGCTATCACACTCCTTCCGCCGGCCTGCCTGAGCATTTCGGATCCGGTCCGGACGAGCCATTTTTCATCCCCGAATACACTGGCAACTACACGTTCACTGTAGCCAACGTTGCCGGTGAAAGCATTGGATCTCAGCAGGCAACGTTCATGATAATTGAAGATGTCAAAAGCAACACTTGGATTCAGCAGTATATCGAAGGGATGGACGATTATGGCTTGCCAACTCTGTACACGAGCTGGGCCTACGAGTTCGTCACCGATAGTCCGCATGTTGAAGTCCGAATCAGTGTTCCAGACACGTTAGACATGTACGAGGCCAGACTTTATCTGATGGCTTCTCCGACGGCGACGAACTACACACTGTTGGATGGAATCCCCTTAGCTTGGGAACCAGGGCTTTACGGAAACAGAAGCAGTAGCCTAGGCGGGTACAACACAGACAGCCAGGGATACGAAGGCCAAGCGTATGCGAGTTGCGAGAACTTCGGCCAAAGCATGTTGATCAGATTCAATTCAACACCGGGCAAAAGCCTCTATCATCTCGTCCTCATAGGCGAGAGAGGCTACGGAAACGTAAGTTTCCTGGTCAAGACCGCTTTTGATTCAGGCCTTCAGCCCTCAAACAACCCTGACCAAGTAATGCCTGGGGACAACGCCACGATCGCCTACATCTCACAAACCACAGATCTAGAAAACGCAACACTTGACTATTCAACAGACAACTGGCAAACAATCAGCACTGTCAACATGAACATTTCAGGAGATAACAGAACATGCAGCCAAGTCATTCCTGCCCAGTTGCCCGGCACCACCGTGTACTATCGAGTCGAAGCACTTGACCTCATGGGAGACACCCTGCTTGCCAACGGAAGCTACATCATCGCACAGCTTCCCATAACATATCTAGATAAGCCCATGATCCCAGTTTACATAAAAGAATCGCAAATCCAGATCGGCAAAAACTGGACAATCATATGTCCGCTTCAGGCGAACCACAGCTATCATGTATACTACTACGGCCAATGGATCAACGTAGGCCCAAACCCGGTAACTGACTATGAAGTTTACGTCTACGACCCATCGGGCACGATGGTTGGCTACCATACTCCGGCAGCCGGATTTGCTCCTTATCTGGGAAGCACAGTCGATCAAGCCTTTTTTGTCCCACAGTACACCGGGAACTACACGTTCGTAATACGTAATGACGCAAGAGAAAGCAACGGGACCCAACAAGCAACGTTCATGATAATCGAAAATGTCGACGTCAACGTCTGGCATCAAGCCTACATTGAAGGAAAAGACAATGACAGTATGCCTCTTCTGGACACAAGCTGGGCCTACGAGTTCGCAACCGACAGCCAGTTCATAGAGGTTCACGTCAAGGTTCCACAAACCCTAGACATGTACGAGGCCAGACTCTACGTAATGTCAAACCCGAAATCTCGAAACCAAACGATCTTAAACGACTTCCCACTTGCTTGGGAACCGGGGCTTTACGGAAACGTAAGTCAAGACAAGAACGCCATCGGAGGCTACAACCTTGAAAGCATAGGATATCGTGGCAACGCGTATGCGAGTTGCGAGTACTACGGCCAAGACATGTACCTGAACTTCACGTCTTCATATCCGGGAACGAGTCTGTACCACTTGGTATTCATAGGAGAAGTTGGCTCAGGAACCATTGACTTCCTAGTCAAGACAGAATTCAACAACAGCCTCTTAATCCCTTCAACTATCCCTGAAAGGGCTTATCCAGGGGACAACGCTACTGTCGCTTATGAGTCAAACTCGACGGCCTTGGAAAACGCAACGTTGGAGTACTCAACGGATGGTTGGAAAACCGAAAATTCTACCAGTATGACAATCCTCCAAAATATGACCTGTACCGCAGTAATTCCTGGACAACCAGCTGGCACAGTCATCGAATACAGGGTCACCGCTGACGATCTACTGGAAAACGTTCTGAGTGCCAACGGCAGCTACCCTGTGAAGTATCCTTCAACTCTAAACTTCACCCAAGTTCACATAGGGGCGAACCCCGGTGAGAATGTGACAATCAAAGGCTTTCTGACCCCTCAGGCTGCAGAGATACCGATTATCGTCTCCTTCGCGTCCACGAATGAAAGCAAAGACATCACCTGTTACACGCTTAGCGACGGCACCTTCTCAGCATACTTTCAACCAGAAACTGTCGGAACATGGATTGCCACCGCAAGATTCAACGGAACAGACACTGTTTATGGAAGTGACGCTTCCCCAGCGACGGTAGTAGTTGAGGAAGGTATGCTTGCGAAATATTCTCTTTACATATTCGGTGGAATAGGAGCAGTGGCTACGGTCAGTGTTCTGATGTACGTGAGAAAAATAAGAGGCTAAACAGCTTACGAACATTGCATGATTACTGAGTAGTTGAGATACATATTTTGGATTCATTAAGACTATAAAGTCGAAATCCGACTTATGGTAAGGAAGGATCGAAGACAAACAAGAAAACAGAGGCAACTTCAGAGAAGCATAAGCATGTCTAGGCCTTCCGACTAGATGAGTCTTAATACGGAAAGGTCATAGGAGAAAGCCAATTGTCAACGACCTTGGAGAAGAGAGCTCCCGTAGCCGTCATATCGGCTTCTGTCCAAGCGAAAGCGCTGAATGCTGAGAGTGTCACTAGTATAGTAACCAATTTTCTCAAGAGAATCGGGAACAAGGGTGGCCTAAAACCCAAACGAGTTACGCTTGAAGAAATGATGTACGTTGTTGAAATCGAAATGAAAAAGTTCACGGCGATCGTTCGAGTTGACTCAGAAACTCATGAGATAAAAGGATACGAAATCCAGCCTAAGGGCGAGGAGTCCTCTTCATTCTCGATTTCCCCAAAGGCAATAGTGATAATATTCGGCATTGCCGCCGCGGTTTACGTCATGCTGAATTTCATCCTTAAAATGATAGGACTATAGCTCTCATCGTTTCTCGCCATCTCAGCTGTGACCCAACAAACGTGTCATAAGCAGCCAAAGACGAAGAAATCGAGTTTCGCATCTGCAAACGCTGTGACGAACAACTGAATAAAGAAAAAACAGTCGGAAACTTCAACGTGTGCTGCTGTTACTCTCTTGAAAGTTTCTCGACCATGTCGACTACTCTATATTCTACTGTCTCTTGCGGGTGTTGAAGCGCCTCGTATGCCTGCAGGGTTTGTTTCGCAGCCTCTCTCCATGTAAAGTATTGTAGTACCCGTTTCCTTCCATTTTGTCCCCATTTTTTGGCTCTATCAGCGTCGCACAGCGTTTCCTTGATGCCCCAAGCGATGTCGGCTGGACTCCCACCGTTTACGTGTACACCATTCTGGTCTGGTCCAAAAGGTATCACTTGCTCTCTGAACCCGACCACGCCCTGCGCTCCCACGATTATAGGTTTGCCCATTGACATTGCTTCAAGGCTCACTATTCCAAACGGTTCGTAGACAGATGGAAAGATGCAGATGTCTGCTGCGGCATAGTGTAGGATGCGTTCTTTTTCAGGTACGAACTCGAATCGACACAGGACTTTTTCGCTTATCCCAAGCCTACTTGCCGCATCGATTACGTCGTTCTGTTGCTCACCTTTTCCCAAAATCACGAGTTTCGTGTTCGGGTATTCCTCCAAAACCATTGGCATCGCCTGAACCAGGTTCGTAACGCCCTTAACCCAGGTTAGTCTTCCCAGGAACAAGATCATTTTCTCTTCAGGTTTTATGCCGTACTTCTTGCGTATGGCTACCACATCTTCGGCTTTGCAATTCTTCGGATCGTAGCATTCAGGATCAACGCCGTTCCAAATCACGGTTATCTTTGATTTTGGCCATCCATGTCTGACAAGATCCTCTTGCATGGCATGGCTCACAGTAACTATTTTGTCCACTTTTTGAGACGTCGCCCATTCAAGATGTGAGACGACCTCTGAACCCGGCCCCCCGGCTCTTCCCCATTCAGTGCTGTGGACATGAAAAACCACAGGGGTTTTTGTTTCGTTCTTCACCATTAAGCCTGAAACACTGCTCAACCAATCGTGTACGCACACGACGTCATAACTTAGGCCTTCTTTCTTCAGCATGCTGTTAATGAATTTTGACGCGCTCAGTATGTTATATATGAATATGTCGTTGAACATTCGAATGTTTGTGCCCCATTTTTTCAAGTCATCAACCACAAACATCGGAAACACGTTGCTGGCATCTGCGATCAAAGGTCTGTGGACCTCAACGCCCTTCACAATTTCCCTGGTCTTCAGGTTGCCCGGATTGAGTGTGAAGACAGTAACATCATTACCCATGGAAACGAATTCCCGAGTTATGTATTCTGCATAGGTGCCCAAACCTCCAACGAGAGCAGGTGGATATTCCCAGACGAAGAAACCTATTCTCATTGGCAAACACCGCGCAAAAGTTTTTTCACATTTAGAAGAACTAACGAGTCGCTTTCACGTAGCAAGATAATCCCTATTCTCTGAAGATCGATCTGTAACGAATAAATAGATTATGAATTTGAAATCAAAACTAAAACTAAGCCTATTTCAGCGTTTTCGGCGCAATCTGTGGACTTGATCAGAGAATTCCGAAGAAGAATACGAGAATTACACTCGATTGCATTGCAGGGGCCTCCAGCGAGGAACTATTCCCACCACTTCTGGACCAATAATCACGAAGTAAGGATATCTAGTACAGTCATTGCCTACGTTTTTGCTACGTTTTTTGCTACGCGGGTCCTAAGCCACAGGCTTCGGCGCCTGCATGCCTCCGTCTTTTGATGTTTTGTCTCCGTCTTCTGCGGTTTTTGGTTCTTGTGCAGCTTCGACTATCTTCTCCTGTTGGGGTTGCGGTGTTTGATGTTCGCGACTTTGCGGGAGAATCTGTATTTTTTCTTGCATTGGGTGGAGAAGGTCCGGAGGAGGATAGGGTGCGTCCAAAACTGACGAAAGCAGGTAAATTGAACTGAAAACATGCTGATAAACCGTGAACAGTATCTGTGGGATTCTTGTCTTGGGGTTAACTTCCAACTTCTTGTTTATTTCTAGCGAGTCACCCTCTAAGGTTAGCGTACCAATTGCCACGTACTTTGCCACGCTTGGTTTGGTAGTTATAGAAAGATTGAAGGCAAGAGTAGCTTGCCTGCTGGTTCTTTTCTGTTCCTCAAGTTTTGCGTTAATGTCGAAGAAAAATTCTTCAACCGATCTGTCCTCACCTGTCCTTTCGCCTTGCAGGCTATCTATGCGAATTGAGACCGTTACACCTGAAACAGAATATCTTGGGCAGATGATTGATTCCCCTAAGCTCTTTCAGCCATTTTATATTTAACCTTTTTAACATGCTGCACCGCTGTCTCATACGATGCTAACATGGCTAGCATCCTTGGTATCACTGATACAGTCCCGCCACGGTGAGATCCGTTGAGAATTTGAAGCTGCCATTGTTCTCTGCTTCTCGTTTCGCGCGTAAGACTATTTTCTCAGGTACATCATCCTTAAAGTAGGTTACGTAATTGACGCTTTTTCCGAGTCCCAAACGTTCAATCTGCTGGATCGCGGCCCTGAACTTCTCCAATCCTTGGATTTTTCCGTTGATATCTTCAATTGCCTCGAAGAGAATCTCAGCCTCACCCTGCTCAGTCGAGCATAGCAGAATTCCAGCTGATTGAATCCAGCAAGAAGGCTCGCCCTTCTTACCTTTTGCTTTGCCCTTTGCAGGTTGTTTGGCTTCGACGTTTCTTTTTCCTTGGGCGCGTATGTTTTTCTGCATTCCGGTTGATTTCTGGAACCAACCTTCACCTCCATGGTTTTCTTCGCAACTTCGCAGCAGCGAGCCAAGCCACTGACTGTAATCTTCAGCTAGTGCCCTGTATTGGTCAATTTCGTCAGATACGCTCTCGTTCATCTCTTTCAAAGAATAGAATGTTCGAATTTCAGTTCCCATCATACCTCACCCTTTCCATGGATCTTCCCCAGAGCGCGCACCCTATTAGTTGACATTTTTCTAAGCGGAACCTCCAGCCTCATCAATTCTATCGTCGATCTCACTGAAGAAAAGAAGCCTTTCTTGCGATAAGAGAATTTGTATATCATATTTGCTACATACTGCCTTGATACACCGCGCCTTGACGACCAAAAAGGATGAGATTCGAAATCTCCAAATTATTTGTGCCTTAGGGCGAACCCGTGCAAACGTGCTGAACGTATAGCCTTCACGGTAATATTCAGGGTATTTTGGGCGAATATAAGAAGATTCCATCACTGCGATTCGACGGCGCCGGCAGCGGAAAAAGCTCTGGATGCTTTCTGCATTTCCTTGGTAACTGAAGACAGGAACTTCATGCGTTCTTCGATTTTCTGTCTGTGCGCATTGATAAGCAGTCTTATTTTGGGGGCCGTGTCTTTCACGATGGCAACCATTAGGTCGCGATGTTTCTCTTCACGCAGGTTCTCGATCTTTGCGTATCCATCCTGATAAAGAAGTATAAGATTACCTAAAGGATCGACTAGCGCCTGGGCAACGTCGCCCATTTCTCCTGGAAGCGTTGCTGTAGAGACAGGAAGCGTGGAAGCGATTGGTTGCACAAGCTTCAAGAATGATTCGAAGAATTCAGATACAAGAACTTTTTCTTCAGACATTAGCTCACAGATCTGGCCAATGTTGTCCTGTACGCTTTTCATACAGTCAAGAAGTTCTTGCAGAGTCAACTGAGAAGCCTTGGGCTGTTTCGGATTCTCCTTAGGCTGAGGTTGGAGCTGCACTGGCTCTTGAATGGCGTTCGTTTCCTGACTCATAAGTGTCACTACCTGTTTAGTTAGTCCACGTCAGAAAAGGACTTGTATGTTGCGAGTCTCTACACACATAAACTAGATAAGACAAAAAGCTGTTGGTGAGGTTGATTTGCCCTGTTATGCTAGGCGGCACCATGTCGCGAGTCGTAATACGTAATATTTATATCTTATTCTCGTCCGTATAGTATTCCAGGGGCGACCGCCTTTTGAGTTATGGGCATCAAGGCCTAAAGGATCAAAAAGAGAGTAGCAGAGTTGAAGAAGTCTCGTCTATCCGACGCGACAAGTTCAGGGTAACGGTGGCTTTGAACAAGGAACGTCCCATGTCACAGTCGCCCCTCTACGGCAAATATGAAATTCAGAGATACGACCTTCATCCTAACTATAGCTTTGCGCACTTGGATGACTTGATTCCTAAGAACACCCCTGAGTTCATCGACAGCGGACAGCACTATGTAGAGCGAATGGTGCGAGCCCTTTACTACTTCAAACAATGTGCGCTTATAGGGCCATCTGGAACGGGAAAGACTCACATAGTATATCTTGTGGCAGAGCTTTGCGGACTGCCCGTTTGGGAAGTCAACTGCGGTCTGCAAACATCTTCGTATGATCTCATTGGACGCTTTATCGGGCTGGGGAAAGAGAATTGGATTGACGGTCTGTTGACTAAATGGCTCAGACTCGGGGGAATAATGTATCTCGACGAAGCTAACATGATGAAACAAGACGTTGCCACAAGACTGAACCCGGTCCTTGACACCAGAGGCCACCTTGTATTGAACGAGAAGGACAATGAGGTGGTAGAGAGACAGACATACGGATATCTTATAATCAGCATGAACCCCTATTCAGCAGAGTTTGCGGGAACAAAACCTTTGAACGCGGCCATGAGAAGACGGATGGCAGTATGGATTAATTTCGACTACACTAGCGTTGGCGAGAAGATTTCACCGACAGAAGTCAAGATGCTCATGAAACGAGCCAGAATCGAGGAAGATACGGCGTATAAAGTCGTCAGAGTTGGCGCTGAGTTGCGAAGGCAGTACAAGGCAGGAGATATTCCTTATGGTCCGTCTTTAGGGGATTTGATAAACTGGGCGACGTTGATTCATGATGGCAACACGGCGAACGATGCGGCGGATGAAACTATTGTTGCAGTGACTAGCGATAACGTTGAAGTGCAGGATGACGTGAGGCGAATTGTTGAAACGGTTTTTCAAAAGCCCAGATAATCTGAGCTTCGAAGTGCGGTAATCTGGATGGGCCTTCTTGAGTATGCTTGGATGGTATCCTTTCAGAAAGACTATATGAAAGCGAGAATTCGGCTTGATCCAACCCTACGTCAACCAACCCTAGCATGGAATGAACCGCGACTTTCTATACATCTTCCCGTACCTCAAGACTCTCAGGAAGGAAACGTACTTTTCATGGGATATCAATTCCCACCCGACTTTGCCGGAAGAATCAAAGTGGGAAGACTGTTCAGGACTTGTGTTTCTCATTTGACAGCTCACACGTTGGTGCCTAAGTGTTATGGAAAAAGAGACACAAAAACTTCGAAAAACACCAACGGGGAAAATTTCGCGCGGTCATTAATCAACGATGTCTATGTAACTGCGTACATCGGCAATCGCGCTCCTGAGAGGTTTCCGGATTTCGCCTTTGCAAATTCCTTTGTTCTTGCGAGAATGAAGCCTATAGAGAAGATTTTTAATCCAGCCACTCGAATAATGGCAGCTTTGCTGTCTAAGGTCAACGTGGGGATCGTAAAAGGAACACTACGACCTGAAGAACAGAATGCAGTTGACAAATTGGCCCTAATGCTCTTTTCACTTAAGGAGAAGATTCGGTCTTCATTTGCTGGAGAAGAAATCAAGTTTGACGATATTCTTGAGGAAACCATGAACAGCATCGTTGAAACTCTCGAATCAAATGGTCCCGTTGTAGAAGCTCCTTCTCTGCTGTACACTGAAAAAATCGGCGCTTGCAGCCTATTTTACCAAAATGAGCTACTTTCTGGTTCAGAGGATGAAGACACATTCAGAAAATGTCTGGAAGCTCTTACCGGTACAGTTTCGTCCAATGAACCCATGGCTTCATACTGGAAAAAGGAATCAGACATGGAGATCACGCAAGCTTTCGACACGGAATCTCAACAAAGAGGCCGAGAAAAAAAGATGCTGGATAAACTTCAGGAATACGTGCAGGAGACCAGATTCAAATCAATCGGTTTTCCTGAGGAAGACTACACCCAGTACTTGAAGGCCAAGTCTCTTCTTCCGGGAGGGAGTCGACGGCTCCTAGACAGTCTGAGAGTGGCTCAGGATGCTCTAGATGAGGACCCTGGCAAGGAATTTGGACAGCTGGATCTCACTGCGATCATTCAGGTTCTTGCTAGCAGAAAACCTGCGACAGATGTTTTCTTGCGGGACGAGTATTTGAGTCGAAGTTATGCATGGGGGATTCTGTTCGATGCGAGTGCCAGCATGAGGGTGAAAGGCGAATTTGGCAGAAGTCTGGCTATCTGCATAGCAGAGGCCACAAAAGAGCTTTTGATGGATCCGGGTTCCTGGGCCTTCTTCGCTTTCAGCGATCGCTTCTACGTGCTGAAAGATTCTTCCGAGGGATACTCACAAAGGGTACGAGCAAGAATCGGCGGTCTCAAGTTCGATGGCCTTACGTATATGCCAGATGCTGTTCAAGTCGCTGGAAAAATCCTTGCGAAGAGATACGATGAGCAGAGGTTCCTAGTCGTCATTTCTGACGGAACGCCTTTAGGGTATCCAGACATTGAAAAAGCAATGTCCGAAGCCACTAGCTTACTGGAGAAGAAAGGTATCATAACGATAGGGGTCGGGGTTGAAACGGATAAGATGAAGGATTTCTTCAAGGCAAATTCAATCATTCACGATCAAAAAGACCTGATAAAGAGCTTTGCAAAGATATATGTCAAGGCATCTCAAGCCGCGCTAGAAACGTGAACACGGACTATCCTGAATTTTAATCGAAAGAAAAAACCGAAAAGTAAGATCGGTTAGGTTGCGCTTACATGAATTTCTTGGGCTCTTTTTTCAGTTTCGTCTAGTTTTGAGAACAACACTTCCATCGTTTCAACAAACGCGTCGTAGTTTGTCCACAGAGCCACCACCTTGGCCTTCTTTCTATCGTTGCTATCCTGTTGCTCATCGCTCTTCTGAATGACTATCAAGAGTTCTTTTTTATCTGAAATTATGAAACACGGCAAATTCTTAATGTTCACCATGCGGTAATCATGATTTGATGATTTCATCTTTTCCAAGAAGAACTTGCCCTTCAACGAATCGTCGGTCAGCAATTTGATGTCGATTTTCTTTGAGGATCGTTCCAAATTGTCTGTGAAATCGCTGTGGTAAAGTTGGGCTAGGTACTCTCCTGGAGCGAATATTTTGAGCTCGGTTTTTGTTTTTTTCAGCAGGTCATTTGCTTTTATTATCATCTGCTGCTCACCTTCGAGTATCTGAAAAATCTCTTTTCTGCTGTCTTCGACTTTTGGCTGGGGTATCGATAGCCAAAGCTCGACTAGTCCGACTTTTTCCTTTTCTAGAAGCTTGATCTTCATTTTTTGGGCTTCAATCAGCAGTTCCATTGCTTTTTCCATGCGTACGGCCGTAAACTTCAAAGGCTTCTCGAAGGCTGAGAAGACAATTCCCTTCTTTTCTAGGTCGCGCAATATTCTGTAGGTTTCGGTCCGATGAAGCGAGATGGCCTCTGCTATTTCTGCCGCTTTCTTTTCACCCGATCTTGCGAGATAAAGATATACTCTTATCTCGTTTTTCAGTAACCCGAACCTAGAAAGTGTGTCCTCTACAAGCGTCAGCTGCTTGAGCCCTTTGTCTTTCTTGACGAACTTCCATGCTTCACTCTTTTCGTCATAGACCTTGATTATGTCGTCAGTCAACTCCATTGATAATCCCATGCGCTAACTCACCCATTGTATCGCACTCTGAACTTGACGCCAGATTCTGACGAAGCATATACTTTATGCTTATGAACCAGAAATATGAATCAGAAATTCACTTGGGCCGAAGATCGTGACGAGACATCGGACACCATTGATTCTATGGACTCTCTGGGCGAAATGTCTCACCTATACGATATTACATGTAGCATTTGCCATTACGAATATATCGCGTGTGTCGTGGACCTGCGCTGAAATTTCTAGAACGTTCTGGGCGTAAACGTTGAAAGACAAGGAATAGGTTCCATTGCCGTAGTCGATAACATTGAGAGTATCTACCGGACTCACCGGTATCCATGGTCCGTCCGTTTCGTTTTGGTAGAGCACTGTAATGTCCTTGGCGAGCGCGAATCCTTGTTCATCGTAAACTCTGCATGTAGCATTCACGGTCTTTTCGCTATCATTGCCGGTGAACGATCCTTGGAGGGTCAGAGCCGTCGTTACGTTTACTGCGTACTCTGAATAATAGCTCAGTGAAGGCCCTGAGGCGTTTAGTGAAAGGCTGACATGCGCGCTTGATATTCCTAAGCCATTAGATTCCCAAGCAATCTCTATTCCATCTTGGTATGGTGACGAGTTCAAAGGCTTGAAGAGAAGACGAGACTCTCCATCGTAGGAATGACTCTCGACGGCTGAGACTAGCCTGCTTAGGCTTGCCCTTAAGACGGACGGGTTTCCACCGTTTGAGACGTTTGCAAGGGCACTGACTACCGTGTTCAGCGTGCTAAGCTTGGTTGCCATGAAGGCATAGTCTATCGACGTCGAGTTGCCCGTAACGTTCTTCTCAATTTCAAATACGTAGTAGGCTGTTGATAGCAGAAGCATTGTTATGATTAGAGACGTTATTATCAGAGCTTGGCCTGAATTGTTTGAGTTTCTGCGTTTTCTTTTCATGTTAGTTCACGTTTGAGAGTTGAAGACGAATAACGTAAATTCTATAGTTACTGCCTGAGCTTGCGCAGACGTAGTCTGCTGCTACGGTGTCTTTGTTGATCTGGCTTCCACTGGATATTTGAACCTCATTAATGGGATTCATGTTTTCATCGAAGATTGTCAGGTTGAACCAGATTGTTGGAGAAAGCAGTGATTGTACACACTTTCTGAGGGTAGTCCAACTTTCATTCTCTATCAGTCGCGATAGAGTGCCGTCACTGTCTAAAGTGATTAGCGTGCGCTGAGCTGCAGAATGGAGAATTTCATCGTTTGAGCCTCCTACATGTGTCTCCGAGGGGATCATCGCCAAAGCAGAAAGCAACAAGACTGCCGCAAAAAATGCTTCGATAACCCTAATTTGCCCCCGGTTATCTTTCAAGAACCTCATTGGCTTAAGCCTCCGAAACGGAGCTTTAGACTATAGAGTGCGCCTCCTACGTCGACCACGTAGCTGAAAATGTGACACTCAACGTTCGTGAAGTCTGCTCCTGCATCTAACGGAATCTGTGGATAGGCAGTCCATTCTACGAAAAAAGTTGAGGCGTTTACACCCGTTACGACGAGTACGATGGGGCTCTCGTCCAAAAAAACTGGGATCGTGTAACTTGAGTTTGAAGAAACGGTAAGATTGGATTCATACTCGTACGAGAACGCGTAGGCGTTTTCGAGAATAATGTCGGAATAGTTGGGATTTACCCACAGATTGTAGTTAAGCGGGCTTAGCTTTAGAAAACTATCGGTCGGCAGCTGCGCTGTGGATAAATGCTCAAAGAGATATACTCCATAGGCGGTCATTCTCGAGTCATAGATGGCTCTTGCAAAGACGATAAGTGAAGCCGTGCCGTTGGATGCGTTTGGAATTTCCACGTCGACGTAGCCTACTCCGTCAAGCGAGGTGCTGCTGTTTATGCTGGAGAGAAAATTCTTGGCAACTGCGTAACAATTCAAAGAAGCTGCCACTGGAGCATTATCTTGGCTTACTGAAACCTCGAAAACGTATGTCGTTGAGTTTCCTGAAGTGCTATTCGAATACGGAGTCAATGAGACATCCAATAACTGAGTCACTGACACTCCTAAAGCAATGTTCTTCAGTCTTGCCGCATTCAGCAGTTCCAGATAAGTCAATGCGAAAGCGTTTTGGCCGTTGAGCCTCGAGATCTTATCTATGTCCAGCTCCGTCGGACTCAGCGAACCGTTCTTCGCCAGGCCGAAAGAATCCGGAATGATTGATCCGTTGGAACCCCAATTTGCTGGGATGCCAGCGTTCAAGAGAATGTTTTCAGACAATGTTCCGAGATAATTGTCTTCGTTCAGATTCTGATACTCGACTATGTGGCTGCCAAGTATTTCCGATGACAGCACCGAGGCTCCGATTACGACGGCGATCATTAGTGTACATGCAAAGAACGTATCGATAGAAATCGCTGGCATACCTTTGCCCTCAGTCTAAGTTGGTATTCCAAAGGCGCCTGCGAGAAAGATCTTCGACAGAATGAGTGATACATAAGCTGTGACGGCCAGCATGGCTGAATGTTTGAAGCCTGCGGCAAGGTTCCCCTCGCTGATTTTTCCAATGAAGAATCCTGAGATCCAGCATTGCAGGACGATTCCTACTGAAAAGACTTTCATTTGGTCTTGCATCGCCGCAATCGTTATTGGCGAAAGGCTGGAACTCACCACGGTTGCCATCAGATAAGTAGTCAAGGCTACGATGGTTGTCGTGACGGCGATGAGTACACTCCACACAAAAGCAAGTATGATGTAGGGTCTAAGCAGAGCTCTTCTGTTGATTTGGATTTCGTGTTCTTTTTCGCTATATTCTGACAGTATCTCTAGAGCCTGCGTGGAGTTTCCGCCGATTTCTACCGTCTCGATCATCATCGCGAAATTTACGGTAACGAACCAGCTTCTAATCTTCTGTCGAATATTTTCAAACGTTCTTCTTAAGGGAGTACCCCATTCAATTTGACTTCTGACGAGCTCGAGAAATTGGGAAAACTGGCCGTAATCCTTACGCTTTGTCGCCTCGATGATACTTTTCTCGGGTGACAGCCCGATCTTCTGTGATTCGGTGACTTCTCGGATGAAGTTTGGGATAGCGTCTTCCGCATTATAGTTCAATTTCGCAATTTTATGGTACTGGAAGGCAAGCGGCAGAGATATCGCAACGAGCCCTGCTGTCACAAGTTCAGCCATACCAACAGTCTGGCTGATATAGGAGAGAGATGGGACCAGCAATATGAGGCATAGGGGCAAGCCAATTGCAAGCATAAGAATCAGGGCTCTCTTGTAAACGTCTCTCAGGTCGGGAAAGGAGCTCGTCTGCATGTTATGTGCCGCGAGAATGAATATGAATGAGATTATTGGCATGAATAAGAAGGCAAACAAATACGCTATAATGGGCGAGTTAGGAATTGAGGTACTGGCCAAGACTTGCAGTATGCTTGTGGCAGAAAATACGACGAAGAGTATGTAGGCGCACAGAGTTACTATCAGCATGACGGAATAGGCCTCGACCAGGGTTGCAATCTTCTCGATCGAACGTGTAATAGCCATGTTTCGAAGCTCGAAAACTGATTTGAGCTCGCTTCTCATGTAGTCAACTATCTTTCCTCCGCTTCTGACTGAAGAAGCAAACCCGCTGAGGAAGTTTCTGTAGAGCTTGGACTGGGTGACCCCTGCTCTGTGCTGCATAACCGTCAGCGGGTCTTTTCCTAGCACTTCGACCTGCCTTATGACTTCATCTGCCTCTTTCTTGAACGTTGGAAGAAAAGCTAGTTTCCGTATCCTTTTCCAGCTGTCGTACAAAGATATTCCGCTTGCCGCCATCAGAGTGAAAATCATCACTGCAAAGGGCAGTTCATATTCTATTTTCTCTTTTTCTTCGCTAGCAGCTTTGGTCAGAAAGCCGAGGAGTTTGCCAACTCCACTGCTGGAAGGCTTCGTTTCATTCCGCCTCCATACGGTTCTTGTCAGTTGACTCCAGAAGATTGACAGAGCTACTGAGAGCCCTATGCACACTTCTAAAGTCCCGCAGGTTCCTTTCAACCATTTTCAACAAAAGCTGTTTTCGTCTTTCAAGTTCTTGTTGTACCACACTCACCGGAATGTCCAGAGTCTTGGCTATCTTGGCTAGCAAGTAGCTTCTTTGAAGGTTTTGTTGAAAAGTATCTTTTGATGGATTCCATGAGAATATGTCATAGAGGTTACCTCCGACGTCCATTTCTGATACTTGAACGAATTTCCGACTTGATATTTTATGATCGACTGAGACGTAAGTGGGGATTTTGACTTGTTTAACGACGATTATGCAGTTCATCAATGAGATTATTGAAGATGGAATGTTCATGGGAGGTTGAGTCAAACGTTTTACAGCGGTGTCAACGTCTTCTGCATGCATGGTGCAGAGCCCGCCGTGTCCAGTCGCCAGTGCCTGAAAAAGCACGTAAGCTTCCTCGCCTCTCACCTCTCCTACGATGATTAGGGCTGGCCTGTGTCTTACTGCTGACTTGATGAGATCGTATAGGCCAACTTCTCCCTGATTTTCACCGCCGAACCCGGGTCTTGCAATTGTTGAGATCCAGTTTTCCTGTGGGAGGTTGATTTCGGCAACTTCTTCTACTGAGATTATCTTGAAATCAGGCTTTGCTAGGCATGCTATGGCGTTTAGGGCGGTAGTCTTGCCGGCTCCAGTCGGGCCGACTATCATGATTGACATCTTGTTTTCCACCAAAAGCCACAGATAGGCCGCAATTGTTTCATCAATGGTCTCGTTGGCAATTAAGTCAATAATGGTGAAGGGGTCGTCCCTGAATTTTCTAATGGTAAAACTTGTGCCCGCTGGAGTCGTTTCTTTGCCGAACGAAACTGCCAAGCGATGTTTCCCAGGAAGAGTCAAGTCCACGATGGGGTAGGCTATGCTGATATGCTTCCCTTCTCTGTGCACAACTCTTGTTATGAAGTCATCCAGTTCCTGTTCGTTCTCAAACACCACGTTTGTCCTTATGTTTTCGTATTTCCTGTGCCATAGATAGATCGGCTTATTGACGCCGCCACAGCTTATGTCCTCAACAGAAGGATCAAACATCAAAGAGTCTATTTTGCCGAAACCTATCAGGTCTCTCTCCGAGTAGTACAGAATTTTGCGCATGCCAATTTCCGAGGTCGTTTCAAAAGCTTTGCCATGATTTTCTATTATTTCTGGAAGTTGCCTGTGAAAAGATTGGCTGAGAGTCTCGTCAGATTCTGGCGCTTTGAGCTCGTATTCTAAGATGTTTCTTAGCCTCTTGTAAGTGTCTTTTTCCTCCTTGGTCATCGGCAGTTCATCGACGATGTAAATGTGGCTGAGCTCAGTCTCGTTTTGAAATATCCAAGCGTAAGAGAAAGGTGCTTTCAGCGGATAACTTTCCACCTGCGTGTAGCCTTCAGGCAGTTTGCATCCTTGAATACCCAAGTATCCTGCGAGATCCTCCGTGGAGATTTCTTCTCTTTCATCAACTTGCTCCTTTTTACTCTTGCCGAGTTTCATCCTAATGGCCTCCAAGAAGTTGCAAGTACGCACCTGTGCTATTCGCGCTGCATTCCAAAATTGCAGAGCCTGACTCGCTGATGTACATGCCTGATGCTGAAACTTCCAAAGGTATTGTCACTTGCAGTTCGGTCGAAGATGGAGTCGTGCCATACCCATATCCAACCCAGGCAACAAAAGAATCATTTCCAAGCTGTATCCAATACCTTTGATTGCCAACAAGAGGAGGGATGTCTAACCTCAAACTAGTCGAAAGATTGTTTGCCGTCGCTGCCGAAACAAGTTCACAGCTTTTTATTGCCACGTATTCTGCAAGATTTCTTAGCTGCTGTTTCTCTGCTTCGCCCTTTGTCCCAACGGTCGACACGTCAAAAGCATAGATGAGCAAAGTCCCGACAACTATTGAAGCGACAAGTGTGTACACATAGCTCGGGATTATTGAGGGCAAACTCTCACCTTATCCATCTTTCAATTTTGACATCGCAAACAACCAGCTCTAGGTTCACTACTGCACCGCTGGAATTGCCTGAAATAGGAATTGAAACTCGTCCTTGAACCCCATCCAGGTTTGCGTTGACGGTGAGAGCACCGGTTTGATACGACACATTGTACGTTGCGACGTTGTTTTCAACGTTCACGCATGAGATCACTAACGGTACTTCGCCATTTGACTCAATATCTTGGGAAGAACTAAGGTTCACCATGTATATGCGAACGTCATTAATCGTCGTGTTGTCTTCGTTTACATAAGCGACCGCGGATGCTATCAGTCTGTACCGCAACACAATCTCAACGTGTTCTTGTCCGTTTCGTACGTACAACTGAGTCATGACTGAGCCGCTTTGATTTACGATTGAGCGGCTATCTCCCTTCAGAAAGAGCCCCGTATCTGCTGTTTCAGAGTAAGGAAGCTCATACACGACTTGCCCCACAGTGGCATTAAAAACCGTGTCTGAAATATTTTCATTGTCTGTCACATTAACAAGCAAATGATTCGTTGAAGGCTGAACCCTCAGTTCTCCACCGTAATCATTGATTTGCAAGGTGCGCGAAGAACCTGACTGCCATAAGACAGACGATAAAGCTTCATCAAAAGAGCCCATGTCCTGCTCTGCCATCGAGTTTTTTAGAGTAACGCTTCTCGCATCAATTCTTTCAATTGAATAGTAGTAAGTGACCGCTATTATGCCCAACGTCGAGACGAATAAGATAAGGAAAGTAACCGGAATAGCTAGGGCTCTCTTAGAACGACAGAGTTCCATCAGTCTCCATCTCGACACTTCTGTGGGCAAGCCTCATAGTCTCCTCTTGATCGCTTTCTGCATGAGAATAACATCATCGATTTGATTTGACGATTTGTGTGTATGCAAAACTACACATAATGAGCAAGGTTACCTGAAAAACGAGAAGGATGATTTCTTATTTATTATGCCTTCTCAGGTGGAGTCTGCAAAATGACAGGATTGAAACCGCAGCTGTAGACAGAACTGCTAGACCATAGAATAATAGAACTCTTTCAGTTAACGAGTTGTCTAAAGGTGATACCTTCATTTCCACAACATAGTAATCATATTTTCCATTCCCTATAGAATTCGTCCAGCCTGCAACAACATATTGATCCTTGGCCACTTCTACGATCGAATAGGCTTCTTCAAAACCTTCTCTTCCCTGCGTTCTGCTCCACAGAACATTTCCTGAATAGTCAATGTTGAAAATCCAGAAGTCTCTTTGGCCCTTGCCAAAAGAAAAAGTAAAGCCTGCAACGACATATCCTTCTGAACTCGACGGGATAATCGAATCAATGCTGTCAAATTGCTGTCCTCCGTATGCCCTTTGCCAGAGAAGTTTGCCGCTTAAATCAGTCTTCACGACAAAGGCCTTCGCGTCGCCGTTTCCGAAAGAGTGCGTTTCACCTGCAATAAAGTATCCGTCTCTAGCCACTGTGAGTGCGTAACCCATGTCACTTCCCACGTCGCCATTGATTCTGCTCCACAGGAGAGTTCCATTTTCATCCATCTTCACCAACCAAACATCATAATTCCCATTGCCGAGCGAATTCGTGTAGCCAGCACAAACGTATTCGTTCTTATCGGTCGCCACTACGGCACGGAATGCATTATCTCCATTCCCGCCGTAAGTCTTGTTCCACAAAACTCTTCCGCTCACATCGATTTTAACAGCCCACGCATCAGAATCGTTTCTGCCCATGGAGTAAGTGACCCCAACCAAAATGAAACCATCAGAGACCGTCGTAGCTGAAAAGAGCTTGTAGGTTTTTTCACCTTCAAGGGTCACGTTCCACATAACATTGCCTTTCTCATCAATTCTCACTATCCAGCCATCTTCATCGCCTGAAGACGAGAACACGTTGCCCACCAACACAAAACCATCATCTGTCCTTATAGCGGACCTGAATTCGCTACCGCCTCTCTCTTCATAGGTTCTATTCCAAAGCATGTTTCCATCTTGATCTATCCTTACGATCCATGCGAAAGTCTTCCCCGAGTCAAAGGATGTTGAAGATCCAACCACAAGAAAACCGCCATCTCCTGACTTCACGACGCAAAATGCCCTATCATCACCAATCCCCCAGAAAGTTTTTTCCCAAATCAATTCTCCAGTTGATAAGGCAGAAGGATTCCCTCCACAAACTAAACCTGAATATACTTTCATTGACGAAGCTAAGGAAAGCGCGACCACGCAAACAAAGCAAATAGTCGCAGCCTTTTTGCCGTTCTTATCCTGCATCCTAAGTCCCTTGCCTGCAGCTTTCAACGAGAAACACTCGCATTTTCGTGGTTAGAGCGGATAAGCTTAGTTCTGTTGTATGAGTATGATAACTTGCGTGTGCCCACTAAGCTATTTATCAACACGAAAAACCCCCAAACTGAAACAGAAAGGAAGAAAAAGAGAAAAAGAGGTGTTGTTGTCTTAACTGACTGCTGCCTGTATGTTGGTTTCTTTGTAGTAAATTGCCTGTGCAGTAAAGACGGATATGGCGACTGTCAAGCCGATGTCGTTGACCGATATGCTGTCTGGCTGGTTGATGTATATCAAGAGGGTCTGACCTGATGGCAACACGATGTTTGTCGTAGTGTTTTTGTAGTTGCCGACTGTTGCAGTTGCGCCTGCAATTGTACCGTTGAAGGCGAAGTCAGTTGACGGAGCTGTTGAGGTGATGTTGTACCAGACATTGGTCCATGGGCAGTCTTGGCCTCTGACAGCGATCTTGGCTATCACGACATCCCTACCGCCGGTGTTGGTTATCATGAGTGCAGCCTGTCCAATTGTGGTGTTATGCCATACGTGCTGCTTCGTCAGTATCAAACTTTCTTCTTGTACTCTTGTGCTGGTGACGTTTATGGCGAAGTAGGTTACGACTCCTGCTAATAGTACTGAAACCACTAGAATGATCAGCGTAGTTACGACTGTGCTCAGCGCAGTACGATTCTTTAGCAAATTCCTCATCTTTTATCACTTGGAAGGAGAATAACAAAGAATTCGGATATGATAATTTGTGTGTAGAACAAAGCTACACACCCCTTGTCCGAAAAATAATCAAAAAGGGGTGAATTTGGAAAAACTAAGATGACGAGACGGCTTCTATGTTGGTTTCTTTGATGTACACTGCTTGGGCCGAGTGAATTGCTATGCTCGTGGTCAGGCCGACATCATTTACTGAGATGCTGTCGGGGTTGACGATGTAGATGAGTATGGCGGCACCAGACTTCAATATTAGGTTGTTGTTTGCAACGGTGAAATTGTATTGAACGCCGCCTAGAACTTCGTAGTTGGTTCCGCCGGTGTAGTTGAAGTTTGGCACATAACCCAAGTCTGCAGATATGGCGCCACTGATTGTGCAGTATAACACGAATTTCTGGCTTCCTGCAGATGTGGTTCCGTTCCATGGACAATTTTGTCCTCTTACCGCCATCGGGTTCATGACGACGTCTCTGCCGCCTGTGTTAACAACCATTAGCGTCGCAAGTGTGTAGCTGGCAGTGCCTGGCGTTGCACTTGCGTTGGCCCATATGTGTTGGTTACTCAAGTTGAGACTTTCTTCCTGAACTCTTGTACTTACCACGTTTATGGCGAAGAATACCACCACAGTCGCTAGCAATATCGATACGACTAATATGATCAGTGTAGTCACTACCGTGCTCAAAGCCCAACGATTCTTAAGCAGCTTAAGCCTTGTCATTCTTCTAATTCCTCCTCATTGACACTTTTTTTCTTTGATGAGATAGTTGATCGATGAGCGTTTTGCGTGGGACAGCAGAGTCTTGAACTTTGCGATTTTGTACGTATCAGCGGGTTCACCAACTCACCCTTGATTATGCATGTGGCTAGTTTTAATAAATACATTGTGTCGCACGATTTCATATTCGCCCTACATTCTTCACCTTAACAGCACCACTAAAACTTGATCATATGTATTCGCACTCAATCAACGAACCGCATGTTCCGACGAGTTAAAATGAAACTTTGAAAAAGCCCGAACCTTGATGCCCAACCCTCATGCGGTATTTGCAGGCGTTACAGGCTGTTCCCGCTGACTTGAAGGGCACAATGAGCACCGATTGGTCCATAACCAAACCATAAGAAACAGAGGAAAATAGATAAGTTATTCTGCGGCCTCCTGAAGGAGTTTCGCTGCTCTGGTCTTTAGGAACACTGAGATTCTTTCTTCCGTTGCAAGCTCTTCTTCTTTTCGTTTTTGCAGTTTCTCTCTTATTGAGTTGATTACGTCCTCTGGGTTCGGCGGTTTCATGATGTAGGCATCAGCGCCAAAGTTCAGCGAATCAACAGCGTTCTGCAGGTTCGGATAACCCGTGAGCATGATCTTAACCATTTTTGGGGAGATCTCCCCCATCGCCTGCAGAAGCTTCGTGCCCTCAATGTCCGGCAGCCTGATGTCCAGTATTGCAGCATCGTAGACTTTGGATTTTGACTTCTTTATCGCATCTTCTCCAGTGAACGCTGTTTCCACTTCGAACCCTTCGCCTTCCAATATGAGACTCATCACTCTACAGATGTGTTCATCATCGTCAACCATGAGTATCTTCGCTTTTCCTTTTTTCAATGCTTCTTCACCTCCATCGTGCTGGGCAATGGGAGATTCAGCCGTGGAAGAGGTCTCATGTCAATGCACGTTTTCAACATTTACGCAAAAGTCCTCCTTGCTTTCTTGACAATACGTGTTCTTCAGCCTCCTGATGTAGTCAGAGAAGACTATGGGTCCTTTTTCATCGTACGGCACTTTCAACTTCAAACACAATGCGTGTGCAATCGTTTCCTCCAGTATAGAAGCGGCACCATAGATCTGCCGTCGCCCAAAGCCCAATAAACTTCTCAATTCCGTTGAGAACACTTCCAATTTTTCAGGGATTTCTTCCATTGAACAAGATTTCTTCGCCAAATAGCCGTAGAGTATCAACGCGTTCACCTCTCCGAGACAGTACTTTGTCGTTTCATCGATGACTTTCACCAGTAACTCATCGAATTCATCCAAGTTCTAAGCCGTTCCAGTGGAATCGCTAGCTCACACTGTAAATTTTGATCTTAAAAAGAATTATGAACCCGTAATATTGATGATATTGATGACAAAGCTTGCGCCAATCCAACTTGCACCTGCGGCCAAGCTGAATCGAAAACGCATGCGCTGATGATTACATGTTTCCTCGACTGACAGTCGGAGAGCCAGCCGTGAAAACGCGTGCCCCAATGGCCCTCTGAATTTCTCAGCCCAGAAGCCACTGACACGAAGAAAGCTCGCTCAGCGTCTAATAATGTTCAAATTTACGCTGAATATTGATGCTCAATTCATAAGCTAGATAAGTAAAAGCGGCTGAACGTACGTTACAACCGCATTCCATGCTGTAGGCAGGCACACGAATATGACTAAGACGGATATTTCCATGAAAAACGTCGGCGAAAAACTCTCGCAACTCGAAGCGAAAACGCTGGAACTACGCTTCTTGACTCGGGTCACCATGGACCTTAGAAGCTACAGAAAAATGATAGGCGTTAAGAACTACGATTAGGATCACCTGAGAATCGTAGGTCTCATGCCATTTTTCAGGTTTCCTATCTGCAGAATTGTCTTCCGATTATTTTTGCGATCATCTCGGTTGAAAGTGTCTCTTTCTGAAGCAGCTGCTTGGTCATCGCGTCCTGTATCATCTCCTTCTCGTTTTCGATAACGCGGTAGCGCTCTTTGATGGCATCGTTAGTCTCGTCTATTACTTTCTCAAGCCAGCTGAGTTTTTCAACAAATTCATCCTCTGTGGCGACAAGTCTGACTCTATCATCGACTAAGAAGAGTTTCCGGTCCCAAAAATCTCTGCTCGATTTCCACTTCAGTTGGAAGGCGTCCCGCCAATCTTGGTCGGGCACAGAATCCAGCGGCAGTTCAACGATGTAAGCCTTGGGAAAGCTGCGATCTTGGCTTATGTAGATCCTGCTTGAGTCAAAAGGGGTCAAAACCTTTACGCTTTTCACCATTTATTCGGATGCACCTCCAAGTGTTACTATTCTGTTTTGTCCTAAAAATTCTGCCGCGTCATCGGCATGTTGAAATTCTCGGATAACCAATCAGAAGTGGAACTTAAGAACCTATTAAACATCATTTTCCTCGTTTGACCTCCGATTCAGTTTAAACGAACATGACAAACCGTGCAAACCCAAACCCATGAAAAACCATACAGAACACTTAAAAACCGACCTAGGAGGGGGGTATCAACTGTTCGCGTGTTTTCAACCCAACATTTGGGTAAGTCCAGCCTTGCCATTAGCAAACACGAGACTTCATGCTGGAAACCCAAAAAATAGCCTAGGAGGGGGGGAGGTGCGTTTTAAGCGTGTTTTCAACCCAAAAACGCAGTTCACTCCACTAAAGCCTCAACTAGTAATCAAGGACTCACATTGAAAACACAAGAAACCGACGAGAGAAGGCGCGCTCCGCGAGCCTTTCCATTTTCTAGCACGCATGCAAGTTCTCTGCCATCATCAAACAGCATCGACAACGGGGATCAAAACTCGAAAGATTGCAAAAAGCCCGAACCGAAGAAGAACCGCTGAGGATGCTACTTTGACTTCGGCGCCTCTTGGAAAAGCTTCTTAACGGCCATGATTCTTGCCTTCTGCGCCAGCACGTCGCTCGTGACCAAGTCCAGAGCCTCTTCAGGACACCATTTGATACACTGCGGTTCGCCCTTCTCCTTGCAAAGGTCACACACGTAGACAACCTTGTCGTCAGGATGCAGCATAATCGCCCCGTAATCACAGGCTTCAATGCACCAGCCGCAACCGTTACACTTGTCCTTGTCGACGCTTATGAGCCCAGTATCTTCAGACTGCGTCAACGATTCCCTGGGGCAGGCAGCCACGCACGGCGGATCCTCACAGAGCCTACAAGTCACGGGCAGATTTATGATCTGGTTGATCCTGACGACTCTGATGCGAGACTTCAAAGGGTTAAACGCCTTGTCCTTCGTGTACGAGCAAATGTACTCGCAAACCTGGCAGCCTACACACTTTTCCGGATCCGCAGAAACAAACTTCCTCTCATGAATCTTAACCACGGCCTAAGCCTCCTTAGCCTTCTCAACTATGCCGATCAGATCGTCCATGCCGAGCTCCTTAAGCTTCTCCACCGTCGGAACACCCTGCTTCGTCCAGCCCCTCGACTCATAGTAATCGTCCAACAGCAGGTCGAGCTCAGCCTGTGTCACGAACGCACCCTTAGCCGGACCCTCATCAGGAATAGGGTCATGCATGACTTTCCAAGGCAAAGTGTCATCCTTCCTGCCTAGGCCTTCCCTGATGTTGAACAGCCGGGCAGCATTTTGAATGCGCTCACCGCAGCGCTTAAGCTCCTCAGGCGTCACATCAATCCCCGTCACCAACGCGTAAAGCTTAGCCATGTCCGGCAACTCCTTGTAGTACGTGCCCCTCGAAAACTTGCAGACGACGAACGAGTCGATCAGATTATAAGTATCCTCCATGTCCCTAACCATCTTACCCCTGCCCTTTTCCGCAACAAGCCGATTAACCTTGCCCTTCACGTCAAAAGCGTACGCCCCATGCCTGTTATGATCCGCACCTCGGAACGAGACTGCAAAACCCAACGCTGCCGTCTTCAAACACCTGAGATCATACCCAGTAGTCTCAACGCCCTTGATATGTGCAGCCAGCTTCTCGGCACCGTTGCCTATCTTCTCGCTTGCCACCTTTACACCGTCGGCAAGAAGCTCCCCGACACCTTCACGCTTTCCGATCTTCTCAACGAGTTGAACCATGGCCTCAGCGTTGCCGAACCTCGCATCGATACCGTCAAGCTGATCCTGCCTCAGCAGGCCTCGCTCATAGCAGTCCATCGTAAAGCCGACAGTAACACCTGCACTGATGGAGTCCAACCCGTAATAGTTAGTCAATGCCATGCCCTTAATTATCGCGTCAAGCCTGTCCACACCGCAGTATGGGCCCAACGCCCAAAGAGTCTCATACTCCATACGCGTCATCGTATTCTTATACGGACCCTCTGCAACGACGCACATGTGCTCACACCGCATCGCGCATGAGCTGCAGCCGATGATCTTGACCAGGTACTTATCGTTAAGAACCTCGCCGCTCACCTTCTCGGCTCCCTCAAAACGAGAATTGTTAAAGTTCCGCGTAGGCATACAAGACAATGAATTGTGCACCAGAACGTTCTCAGGCGTCCCCAGCGTCCGATACTTCTGCGCAGCCGGCCCTTTCATCCTCTCATGAAACTCCTTCACGTACTCCATGAACTCATCCGGCTTCGCAACTGTGATGTCACGAGTCCCACGGACGGCAATCGCCTTGAGGTTCTTCGACCCCATCACCGCGCCCATACCGGTTCTCCCGCACGCTCGGGTCTTGTCATTGATCACGCAGGCCATCCTGGAAAGCTTCTCACCAGCGACGCCGATCGAAGCAACACGAATGTAATAGTCACCCAGCTCTTCTCGGATCGCATCCTCAGTCTCAGCAGGCGACTTGCCCATAAGGCGAGAAGCATCCAACAGCTGAACCGCATCATCGTCAATCCAAACATAAACAGGCTTCTCAGCCTTACCTTTCAAAACCACCGCATCATAGCCAGCCCTCTTCAACTCGGTCCCAAAAGAACCATGCGCCTTCGCCTCACCGACTCCGAAACTTTGAGGAGACTTGGAGACAAAAGCATGACCGTTCCCCCCAGTCGGCCACACAGTCCCAGCAATCGGACCCGTGACCAGAATCAACGGGTTCTCAGGACTGAACGGATCAACACCTGCCTTCGAATTATCCAACCACATCCTGATGCCTAAACCGATTCCGCCGATGTACTTCTTCGCGTAATCCTCATTCAAAGGTTCAACTTGCGTCTTCCCAGACGACAGATCCACATGAAGCACACGGCCAGCATAACCAAACAACATGCTCTCCTCCGCGCTTGGTCCATCTAGACTCTTGGAGCTTGATATTAATTTATCCCTCAAAACCTCAGAAAATGCACATGCTCAAGGGAAAGATGACCCTCGAGTGCTGAAACTAAGCTTCAAAGCAATTCATAAATGAAGACAATTGAGAAAAACGCGAAACTAGAGCGAATCTTTCAGCAGTTCAAGAACATCCTTCACAGCAATCTTGTTCTCCACGTCGAGCACCTTCACCGCATCTTCCAACGTTGTCACGCAATACGGACAGGCCACTGCCACGGTATCAACACCCAGATCCAAGGCTTCCCTCACCCTGTTCACGCAGGGCCTCTTCTCAGGTTGCGCATCCTCTGTCCAAACCCTTCCCGCGCCACCGCCACAGCAGAAGCTACTCTGCTTCGTCCTCCTCATCTCGACGAGCCGCAGGCCAGGTATAGCTTGGAGAACCTGCCTCGGCGCATCATAAACTTCGTTGCGTTTGCCGAGAAAACACGGATCATGATAAGCGACTTTTCTATTCACAGGCTTAGCTGGCTTAATCTTGCCTTGCCGCACAGCTTCAGCCAAGAACTGCGTGTAATGCTGAACGCTAAGCTTCTCGTCAGCGTATGGCTTATCATTCCTGAACGTGTTGTAGCAGTGCGGCGAGAGCGTAACGATTTTGTTCGAATCGAATTTCCTGAACATTTCAATATTATGCTTCGCAAGCTCTTCGAACAAGCCTTTTTCGCCCAATCGCAGCATATGATCCCCGCAGCACCATTCCTCGGCTCCGAGCGTGGCGAAATCTACGCCCAGTTTGTTGAACACTTGAACCATCGTTCTTGCGACTTCCTGGTTCCTCAGGTCATAAACGTCAGAACAGCAGACGAAGAACAGCACGTCAGCCTTCGTTACTGCAGGATAGGCCCTAACGTTAAGGTCCTTAGCCCAGTCCATGCGTTTGCTCTGATGTGTTCCCATGGGGTTATGATACTTGTAGACTCTCTTCAGAACGTCAATGACCGTCTTCGGAAGAGCTCCCGCTTCGACCAGCAAGCCATGGTCATCAACGATGGCATTGGCACAACTAAGAAGCTTCGGACAGAACAAAGTGCAGGAATTGCACTGGGTACACAGCCAAATGTTGTCAGCCATAGGTTTCAGCCGCCCCGGGCACCCTTGATCCCTGGAGTCTGCAACGAACCGGTAATTGGCCGTCAAGCTTTCAGGGCCCAGAAACTTTTCATCGATCGCGGCTGGACAGGCGGAATAGCATATCGAACATTTTATGCACAGTGTCAGGTCCCAGAACTTCTTAAGCTCAGCTGGCAACTGAACAAATTCATCAGCCTTTTTAAATTCCTCTTCAGGTTTGATGAGGACATTCGTGGTTTTCTTGTATTGGTCAAAGAACGGCTGAATGTCCACGACGAGGTCTTTTATGACAGGTAGGTTTGCAATGGGTTCGATCACAAGTGAGTCAGCGTTGAGCTGCAGAACCTGCGTGTAGCAAGCCAACATGGGCTGACCGTTTATGTTGACCGCGCAGCTTCCGCAGATTCCCATTCTGCACGAGTGCCTAAACGTCAACGTCTCATCAAGGTTATCCTTAATGTACAAAAGAGAGTCGAGTACCGTCGTTCCTTTATGGATCGGAACCTTGTACGTGGAAACGTAGCTCTTTCTGCCTTCCGGGTCGTACCTGCTTATCTTGAACTCCACGATCTTCTCAATTTTCGTGCTCACAGCATTCATCCTCCTAGTAGGTCCTGGCCACTGGGGGCCACTTCCCAAGCGTCACGGGCATGTACTCGAGCCTCGGACCATCCGTAGAATAGTAGGCTAGCGTGTGCTTCAGCCAGTTCTGATCGTCGCGTTTTGGAAAGTCAACTCTGGAGTGTGCCCCCCTTGATTCCGCCCTTGGTAATGCACTGGCAACCGTAACCTCAGCAACTTCCAACATGAAATCAAGCTGCAACAAGTTGAATAATCCAGTGTTAAACGGTTGGCCTTTATCCTCAAGCTTCACGTTCTTGAACCTTGTCCTGAGCGCTCGGATCTCCTTCAAGGCGCTTTCAAGCTGGTCGCCTCGTCGGTATATCCAAACCTTTTCACCCATCACGCGTCTCATTTCTTCTCTTAAGACTGAAACTCTCTCTGTACCTTCTTTTCTGATCAGCTCGAAGACTCTATTCTCCTCGGTCAATAGTTTCTCTTTCGAGATCTCCCGCATGCTCGTTGCCAGCGCATGTCTCGCGGCTTCTTCTCCGGCTACTGCGCCGAAGACCAGGCAGTCTGCTGTCGAGTTTGTACCAAGCCTGTTTGCACCGTGTATGCTGATACATGAGCATTCGCCAGCTGCGTACAAGCCTGCGATTGGAGTCTCAGTCTTGATATTAGCCTTGATTCCTCCCATCGAATAATGCGCCGCTGGCCTGATCGGTATAACCTCCTTGACGGGATCCACTCCGCCGAGCTTTATAGCGACATCCCGGATGAGCGGGAGCCTCTCATTTATTTTCTCCTCACCCAGGTGCCGCAGGTCCAAAGCGATGTATGGCCCATAAGGCCCAGGCAGGCCGCGACCCTCGTTAATCTCAGTCTGTTCTGCTCTGGAAACAACGTCCCGCGGGGCCAGCTCCATTTTCTCCGGCGCATATTTCTTCAAGAAGCGTTCGCCGTTGGCGTTAATCAAGTATCCTCCTTCTCCTCTTGCCCCTTCAGTGATGAGCACGCCTGAGGGCACCAGGCCTGTCGGGTGAAACTGGACGAACTCCATATCCTCCAGAGGCGCACCGGCCTTGTAGGCCATGGCCATTCCGTCGCCCGTGGTTGAATGTGAAAAAGTCGTGAAATCATAGATGCGTTCGTGGCCTCCTGTCGCGATTATGATTGACTTCGCGGCTATAGCCTGCATTTCGCCAGATTTCATGTCTATGCCCGCTAGTCCTAATGCTTTCTTGTCCTCAGTTATGATCGACGTGGCAAACCATTCGTCGTAGAACTTTAAGTTATCGTACGTAACAGCCTTACCGTAGATGGCATGCATCTCATGGAAGCCAGTCATATCTGCAGCGAAGCATGCCCTTGCGGAAGAGTGTCCTCCAAACGGGCGCTGGTCTATCTTTCCTTGTGACGTCCGGCTCCAGGGACATCCCCAATGTTCAGTGAGAACTATCTCCCCAGGCGCCTGTTTCACGAAGAATTCGACAACGTCCTGATCTGCAAGGAAGTCGGCGCCTTTCACCGTATCATAAGCATGTAGCTCAAACGAGTCCTTCTCGTTCATCACTGCTGCTGTTCCACCTTGGGCGCATACAGAATGCGACCGCAAAGGGTGATGCTTGGAGATGACTGCTATGTCGAGTTTGTTGCTGACTTCTGCCGCAGCAACCGCAGCCCTTAGCCCTGCAAGACCAGCTCCTATGATAACAAGGTCATGAGCGTGTTTTTCCATCTATTTCACCAGTTTTTGAAGATTAACTTAGGCTGTGACCTATGCTTTATAGTTTTTCCAGCCTCCAGCACGACGATGACGCCTACCCATCCCACGTCTAGTGTAAGGCTTAAGTGTGATCTTGCAAGATTTTTATATTCCAATTCGACTCTCTAGGTTGTGAAAGTCATGTTCGATGCCCAGAGGTTCATAGACGAATCCGTCAGCACGTTAAAGGAAACGATAAGAGGCAAAGCCATAATGGGCGTCTCTGGCGGCGTCGACTCCACCACCGCTGCAATCTTGGCAAACAGGGCCTTAGGTGAGAACCTCGTATGCGTTCTGGTCGATACTGGTTACATGAGAAAGAATGAAATAGCGAACAACGATAAAATGCTCAGAAAACTAGGCTTGAACGTTCGTGTAGTCGACGCCGAGGAAAGATTCTATCAGAAACTCAGAGGAGTAGTTGATCCTGAACAGAAACGCAAGATAATAGGTGAACTGTTCATCAGAATCTTCGAGGAAGTCGCTAGAAAGGAGAATGCGAAATACTTCGTGCAGGGAACCATTGCTCCAGACTGGATAGAGAGCGGAGGCGGATTAAGAGACAGGATCAAGTCTCATCATAACGTCGGAGGCTTGCCTGAAAAAATCGAGATTGCAATCGTCGAACCTCTTCGTGATCTTTACAAGGACGAAGTTCGAATGGTCGGACGCACGCTGGGTTTGCCAACAGAGATTTATGAACGGCAGCCGTTTCCCGGTCCTGGCTTGGCCGTGAGAATCATCGGCGAAGCTACCCCTGAGAAAGCAAGGATAGTTCGCGAAGCATGCGCCATAGTTGAAGAAGAAATTGAAAAGGCCTCTTCAAGCGGGCGAATGAGTCGCCCATGGCAATATTTTGCTGTGCTGCTCCCATGCAAAGCGGTCGGCGTTCATGGCGATGTGAGGGCTTACGGGCAAGTGGTTGTAGTTCGATCCGTCGAAAGCTTGGATGGAATGAGTGCAGCTTACTCGAAGATCCCGCACGAAGTTTTGGAGGCAATCTCCGTCAGAATCACGAACACCCTCAAGGACGACGTGAGCCGAGTGGCGTTCGATATAACAAACAAACCGCCTGGTACGATCGAGTATGAGTAGACAGAAGAAGGTTTATGTCGTTGATAACGGTGGCCAATGGACTCACAGGATTTGGCGCGTGGTGAGAGAGCTCGGATGCGAATCGAAGATAATAGCAAACACAACGCCTGTTGGACAGGTCGACGCTGATGCGTTGATATTGAGCGGTGGAGCCCCCCGCGTGGTCTGGGAATCCCCGAGGCTGGGTAACTGCATCGAATATTTCGAGCGTTTCAAAGGGCCTATTCTAGGCGAATGTGTTGGCATGCAGCTGATGGCCATTCACTTCGGCGGAAAAGCAGGCCCAGCCGAGATTCCAGAATACGGTTTGTCAAGACTGAAAGTCATCGCCGTGGATGATTTGTTCAAAGGGTTGCCGAAGGAGTTTATGGTTTGGGAGTCACATAATGATGAAGTGAAAGAAATCCCGAACTTCGCGATTCTTGCGATGTCTGAGAATTGCAGAATTCAGGCGGTGAAGCACATGAAGAAACCGTTCTACGGCGTCCAGTTCCATCCTGAAGTGAACGACACCGAACACGGAAGCCAAATTTTGAGCAACTTTGTCAGCGTGATAGACGCAGAGCAAGAGTAAGCTTAAGACCTTACCATTGTGAGAAGCATCTTGAACCTTGCCCTTGCCTTCAAACTGTGCGGTTCATTCGCCGGCATCATAATCATCTCTCCAGCTTTCAATCGATACGCTTTGTCTGAAATCGTCATTTCTGCTTCGCCATCAACTATCAGGACCATCGCATCATACGGTGCCGTGTGCTCGCTCAGCCCCTGACCTTCGTCAAACGCGAACAACGTTACTGTTCCTGCTTTCTTATCGATCAGTGTTCGGCTTACCACTGACGCTTCATGATATTCGATCAGGTCGGTCAGCCTCACAGCCTTCAGTACCTGTTTTCTATTCTTCTCCATTTAGACCGCCTCGCCTGATTAGTTCATATGTACGTGGTCAGCTTTTCTTCTTTTCTTTAGCAAAAACACATCGTTCATTCGGCGTGAGGCATTTCATGCCTGGATGATACAAATATTCCCTTTTCAGCTTCTGCTTGGATGACATCTCTGTTTCCGACCATTGATTGAGCTTAAAGAGAATATAAAACGCAAACGGTCGGGCTTAGAAAACTCTTTTATAATGATCCAGCGAAGCGATTAGATAATCTAGCTAGGAGGAAAATGCGCGTGTTTGTTCGAATGGATCACGTTGGTATTGCCGTGAAGAACTTGGATGATGCTGTTCACGTTTACCGGGACATTTTGGGCTTCAAGCTTCAGGCAGTACACGTTTTGGCTGAAAGAAAAGTTAAGGTGGCCCTAGTCTCTACTGGTGGCGAAACACAGATTGAGCTTCTAGAGCCGCTTGGCAACGACAGTACGATTGCCAAGTTCCTAGAAAGCCATGGCGAAGGCATTCATCATTTTGCCGTCCAAGTCGAAGATATTGAAGATACCTTGGCAGAGCTCAAGCGAAAGGGCGTAACGCTGATCGATGAAAAACCCAAGGACGGCGCTGAAGGAAAGAAAATCGCATTTGTACATCCGAAAAGCACCAAGGGCGTGCTATTAGAACTCGTTATGAAGTGACCCAGCGCAGGCAGCGCGCGCAGGCTTGCTCCTAAAACAAACTGCCAGTAGATTGGGTTGGGCTGCTTTTCCATTTTCTAGATCATATTCAGATCATATAGTAGACCGAGGGGTAGACTATGCGGGCACGTACACGTCTCAGCCAGGTTATTCCGCGATACCTGACAAGGCGAATTTAGGAATACGCATGATCGCAGACTCGTTGCCCACTTTCAGCTCCAACGTAGAGCTTTTCTGGGAGGACGCGTACTAAACCGTGGAAGAGTGAACTGGTGCCAGCCTTGAGGTTGTAGAAATGGACCCGAGCAAGCTTCAGGAAAAGTTGCAGACCAGACGAGTGGGGCAAAGCATCGTTTTCAGCCATGCAACCGCTTCGACTAATGATTCGGCCAAAGAATTAGCGGCTCTGGGCGCGGCAGAGGGAACCGTTGTCGTTGCGGACACTCAGACATGTGGTCATGGAAGACTCGGCAGAGAGTGGATCTCGCCGGTTGGCGGTCTTTGGTTCTCGACGATTCTGAGACCAAGTGTTGAGCCGCATGACGCGAGCAGACTCGAGTTCGTGGCGGGGTTGGCTGTGGCAAAAGCCCTATGTGAATCCTATGACTTGTCTGTGGCGACAAAATGGCCTAACGACGTTTTGGCAAATGGAAAGAAAGTCTGTGGAATACTGACGGAGATGAATACTACAGGACGGATTATCAACTATGTCGTTCTCGGCATAGGGATAAACGCGAATTTCAAGGTGAAAATCTTGCCGGGTGCTCTATGGGACGATGCCACGACCTTGGAGACAGAACTTGACAGAAGAATCAATCTAGAACGATTGTTCAAAACCGTGCTTGAGAAGCTGGAAAGTGTCTACGACCTGTTCACGAACCGTGGATTTGGTCCGATACTGGAAGATTGGAAGAGCTTTGCTTGCTTTCTTGGAAGTAGAGTGGAAGTGTTCACCTCAGGCGAGAAATTTGATGGATCAGCATTAGATGTGGAGGATGACGGATCTTTGATTTTGAGGCTTGATGATGGATCAACCAAGCGCGTCCTCGTGGGGGACATTTCGATTCGAACCAAATGAGCACGTGGGCACACGCGCCAAAGATTCCGGTGTTTGAGCATGGCGACGCTGCACCAGGGTTTCTCTGTATCGTGTTTCTGCGGTGCCCGCCCCTCTTAGGTTTCTGCGTGCCATGAATATTTGGATTCAATATATCGACTTGCAAAGTTTGGTGCAGGTCATTTCTCCCTCTTCTTGTTTGGACTGGGCTCATAGCCTGATTCTTTGTTTCGGACGTAGGCTAAACGTTTTTATATGACATTCGTCGTTTGGTGGTCTTGTCACATTAATTCATGTAATCATGAAGCTTCTGAAAGCTTTTGGCAAATGCATGAAGGATTCTGTGGCAGGAGAAATGGATACATGCAAATAGAATACTTTAAGGACCTGCCATTAAGTGGGCAGGTTATTAGGGCAATTGAGGAGCTTGGGTTCAGGAATCTTTTTCCCATTCAGGCTCAGGCGATACCTCCTTTGCTTGAGGGAAAGGATGTTATCGGGCAGGCGCAGACCGGTACGGGTAAGACTGCGGCCTTCGGGATTCCGATGCTTGAGCGCATAGACCCGCGGGACAGGAGTGTTCAGGGTCTGGTTTTGGCGCCGACTCGTGAACTCGCTGTACAAGTTGCTGAGCACATCGGCCGATTGGGTAAGTATGCAGGGTTCAGAGTTCTGCCGGTTTATGGTGGAGAGTCGATTGGAAAACAGATTCGTGCTTTGCAGGAAGGTGTTCAAGTGGTTGTGGGAACGCCAGGGCGCATGATTGACCTGCTTGAAAGGCGCGTGTTGAATCTGGCCTCGGTGAAGATCGTTATTCTTGACGAAGCAGACAGAATGCTCGATATGGGATTCATAGAGGACATCGAATACATACTCTCTAAGACGCCCAGGAACAGGCAGACCGGCCTTTTCTCGGCTACGATAGATCAGTCGGTGATGAACATCTGCAACAGGTACATGAAAAACCCTGAGAAGATACTTGTAAGCAAGGACGAGATAGCCCTGACGCAGATGGACCAGTATTACGTGGTCGTGAACCCGCATGGCAAGTTTGAGGCTCTCTGCAACATCCTACGCGAGAATCACATAGGCCGGGCCATAATATTCTGCAAGACGCGTGTGACCACGGATTTTCTCTCGGACAGGTTGAAGGGAATGGGATATGACGCAAAAGCGTTGCATGCTGGCTTTACTCAGTCGCAGAGAGACTTCGTGATGGATTCTTTCAGGAAGGGAAGATTGAAGTTGCTCGTGGCGACAGACGTGGCCGCAAGGGGGTTGGATATTCAGGGAATCACTCACATAATAAACTATGATGTTCCGCTGGATGCCTTGGTCTATTTCCACCGGATCGGCCGAACGGCCAGGATGGGAGGCGAAGGCACGGCCATAACCCTCGTGGGCTACGGCGAGTTGACAGAGTTCGAGAACATAAAAGCCTTAACCAAAACCAGGATCGAAGAGATGAGTTAATT
>Ga0315289_10000784_pt1 | contig 48877 bp, 36 predicted proteins | sample YL17G11_40_MG_FD_203452 | JGI IMG/M metagenome (GOLD analysis project Ga0315289, IMG submission 203452) | Sediment microbial communities from Yellowstone Lake, YNP, Wyoming, USA - YL17G11_40 | ecosystem: Environmental > Aquatic > Freshwater > Lake > Sediment | place: USA: Wyoming | collected... | reverse complement strand
AGAATCGGGCGAAGGATCCGCCGCCGAAACCGGATCACTCATTATGACACGAGGTGAAGGAGCATGAAGGCACAACCGAACCATCCGAATCTGTCCCGTCGAAATTTCCTGGCGAGCACGGCGTCCGCCGCCGCCCTGAGTGTCGTGGGCGCGGGCTGCATGAAGGAATCCGGCGACACCAAGGTACAGGAGACCAAGACTATGGCAACGCGGAGAATCCCCATCGGCGTGCAGGTCTACTCGGTCCGCAGCGTCGCGGAGAAAGACCTGGCGGGCACGCTCGCCAAGATTGCCAAGATGGGCTATGAGGGCGTCGAGTTCGCGGGTTACTACGGCCATTCGGCCAGGGACATCCGCAAGATGCTCGATGACAACGGCCTGGTCTGCTGCGGCACGCACACGCAGATGGAGGATCTCTCCGACCAGAAGCTGGGCGCCACGCTCGAATTCAACAAGACGATCGGCAACAAGTATGTCATCGTCCCCTGGCTCAAGCCGGATGATGCCAACGCCCGGGAGACCTGGCTCGGCTACGCCAAGCGCTTCAACGAGCTGGCCGAGAAGCTCAAGCCGCAGGGCATGCTGATTGGCTATCACAACCACGCCCACGACTTCGCGCCTGTCGGTGACACCACCGGCTGGGACCTGCTGGCCAGCAATACCAGCAGGGACGTTATCATGCAGCTTGACCTCGGCAACGCCCTGAGCGGCGGCGCCGACCCGATAGTATATCTGAGGCGCTATCCCGGCCGGACCGTCACCATCCACCTCAAGGAATACTCCACCACGAACCCCAAAGCCATGATTGGCGAAGGCGATGTCAAGTGGCCCGAGGTCTTCCGGCTCTGCCACGCTATCGGCGGAACCAAGTGGTATATCATCGAGGAAGAGAAGGATGCCGTCCCGCCGCTGGAGGGCGTGGAAATCTCGCTGAAAAATCTCAAGAAAATGCGCACTTAAACATCGCGCTCGACCGGGCGTTGGGTGCTATGCCCGTGCTCGCGTGTGTGCGGGCACGGCAACTTGTCTGAAGGCGTGGCCTCAGCCGAGCGGCTCGGTCGTGTAGCTCATATCTTTGAGGTCGACAATCGCCACCCGGGCGGAACCCGTGATCCAATCCGTGGTTTCGCCCGGGTTTACTACTAAGGTCCTGCCCGTCCGGCGGATGTCCTGCTGATGCGTGTGGCCGTAGATGACCAGGTCGTACATCTGGCTCCTGACCACCTCTTCGGCCAGGTGGTCCGTGTGCATCATGCAAATCCTGCGGTCGTCCAGCTCGCCCTTGTAACAGTACTCGTGAATCTCGCCGCCGAAACCCTCGACCGTGGCTTTCAGACGAAGCTTTTCGCCGTCGTTGTTTCCGAAGACCGCGATGAACTTCGCATCCTGCAGCTCGGAAAACGCTTTGGCCGTGAACGGAGCCACGATATCCCCCGCGTGCAGAACGTATTGAACCCCGCGCCGGCGAAAAGTCTCAATCGCCTGCATGACGTTTCGACGATGATCGTGTGTGTCCGAGATGATTCCTATCCGCATCGCTTTCCTCCTTGAAGAACGTCTTTAACCAACGGACCCGCCCATCCCATTGCCGGGCGGTCCGCACATGCCCATGTCCCGTCATTCTAAAGGCGGGCGATCAGCACCCCGCCGGCCCGTTGTATCCATATTGGTCGTGAAGCCGGGCCCGCCCGCCGCCACGTAGCCATAGCTTGCACCCGAGTCATCCGGACTCACCCACAATGCATAGAGCCTGCCATCCGTGAGATGGAATCGCAGCCGCACTTTTCTACCCGCCACGACAGACAAGTCCGCCACGCCGGACCAGTGCACCGGCGCAAGCGTCCGGTCGCCCCGCACCGGCACGCAGTTGTCCCGCGTGAAGGGCGCAATCGGTTTGCCGTTCTCATCGAGAATCTCGGCGCGCAGCTCGCCCGGCGGCACATCCAAGTTCACAAAGAGATGCCTTCCCTTGAAAGTCACGAGTCGCGTGGTCAGCGTGCCGCCGGTCGAGTCCGCATCCATGGACGCGAATCCGTCACGTCGCAACGTGGCCAGTCCCGCGACTCGCCCGTTGCCCCGAGCGCTGACGTAAAAGTAAAGCTGGTCACCCATGATAAGGCAGCCGCCCGCTGCCGACTGCACGTTCGCGTAGTTCCACTCGCCCGGCGTCTCCGAGACCGGGCAGAACGGCCGACGGTCCGGCCGGGTCCAGTGGAAGCCGTCCCGACTGAACCCGACGCACACTTCGTTGGGTTTCTCTCGCGGCCCCGGCTGGCCCCGCCAGATCGTGAAGAGGCCCAGCATCAGACTCTCGTAGCCGACCGCATCGAGGTTATAAAGCTGCGGGTCGATCTTGTAGTCGGGTCGCGGCGGGTCGAGCGTGTCGGCGCCGATCCAGAACGGCGCATAATCCGGCTGGCCCGGCGTGCGCCAGTACGGCCCCTTCTCCATGTCCCGCACCTCCCAGTAGCGTCGCGCCCGAGGCTGGCCCCAGCCGTGCCGGCAGCTCATCACCCACAGCTTGCGAAAGGGATTCCAGAAGAAGGTGCTGCGGTCGCCCCAGTCGCCTGTGTAGCCCACCTGCCGCCAGTCGATGCCATCCGCCGAGAAGTAAATCCAGCCCCGGCAGCGATTGTCTGCCACCACCGAGCGCGTCATCTTGTACCGCCGGGCCGGGTCCTTCTCCTCCAGGTCGAGCCAGACGCACTGGGAGTCGGTGCTGCCCTCGAGCACCAAGCGCCCGGGCTCCCAGTGAATCCCGTCCTTCGAGGTCGTGTACCCGGTGCCGCCGCCGTGGTGGTACCACATCTTGATGAGCTGATCCTGCGGGTCCCAGAACACGCCGCCGCTGAACGGCATTCCGCCCGCGAACACGGGATTGGCCGGATGGTACCTCGCCAAGTGGTACGTGCGTTGGAGCGTCGTCTGCTCGATGAGAAAATCGTCCACGAGGAGCTGCCGCCCCACGTCGATGGGAATCACCGCCGGCGGATGGACCAGATACGGCGGCTCCGTCATCGGCTTTCTCGCCTTGATGTCCTCCCACTCGACCTGCGGCGGCCACTCCTCCGGCCGCACAATCCCGTTATACAGAACCTCCCCGGCAACAGTTGGTTCCTGAATCAGTCCATGAACCAGTACCACAAGCAGTAAACACGGAAGTCGCCTCATAGAATGACCCTTTCATCATCTTCGCCCGCAGTTGGACATTTCATTGCGCTGCATCTGGTCGGTCACGTGTGGTGCCAGCCTCCAACCTCACCGTGACGTCAATGGGCGAATGATGGTGAATCGAATAGCGTGTTCCGCCGACCAGCTCATACAAAGGGATACGAACACGTTGCGCGCCGGGCCTCTCCACATCGAGTTGCCCCGCGAGGCCGAACGATCCTCTTTTCCCGCCGAACCGAGTTTGTGTGCCGCTGGCGGGAAATTCGGCGCGCAGTTTGCATCGTCCTGCCGCGTCGGTCTCCGCAGAGGGATGCAACAGGCTTTCCTCATCGCCGGCATATGCTTCCATAGCAGAACGATGTTTCTCTACCAGTTCCCATCGCCAGCTTACGAATGCGACTTTCGCCCCGGGGATCGGCTGCGAGGATGTGTCAAGCACAAGGATTCTGAGTTCCCTAAAACAGGAGCCGTCCCAATCGATGACCCCCGTGAAATTCCAGGCGGTGACGAGCACAATCAGCAACAGAACTACACCGGATATAAGAATTGTCTCTCGCATAACGGCTCTCCCACGATTCCACATCTGAAGTTACTGCTTCTGTTGCATGGCCCGATAGGCGGGGTGTTCTTCCATGCGTTGGCGGCGGTCCTGCTCGATCTTGTCGAATCCTGCCGAGTACTCCGGCTTAAAGAACGCCTTCATCTGCGGTACGTCGAGCCGCTCCAGACAATACAGGAAGTGCCGGAGTGCATTGTCGTCCCCCGGCGTGACACGCGTGAACATCTCCCAGTACAACAGACCCGCATACCCGTACTCGCCGAGATCGAAGACGGTTTGCGCATATTTCGTGCAATCGCTCTTCCACTTGGCCTTGTCCTGGAACAACTCTTTCAGGCCGAGTCGAAGCAGTGCCCGATAGGCGCGCTCGCCCGTGCTGACGAGAATGGGAGCGGAAGGGTAGAGAGGATCGAGCCCGTAGACCTTCGCTTCATAATCCTTGGCGACGTCTTTGGATCTTGTCATCGTCATGCGGGTGAGCAGCAGTTCGTGCCATGCCCACGCAGAGGCGGGATTCTCCTTCAGCACACTCTCGAACACCACCGCGGCCTTTTCGTACTGACGCCGGTCATAGAGACGGATGCCCTCTTCGATTCGCTGGCTCGTCGCGGTTTCGATGCCCTCAATGCGTCCTCTCAGACGGGCCAGGAGGATGGAGGGGAGCTGCGCTTCGTCGCCGGCCTCGGGCAGGAACTGAAGCAGTCGGCTCGCTTTGCCCAACTCGCCGTTCGCGGCAAACAGAGAAATCTGACACGCCGCAATGGTGACATTGCCGCCCGCCATCTCCATCATGGCCCGCCAATAATTCGGATTGCGAAATGTGAGTCTCTCAACGTCGATCGTCGCGCCGCTATCGAGCTGGAAAACCTCGCCACCGAAGGCCCGGACTCCTTCGAATTTCACATCGACCTGCGATGCCGCTCCAGCCAGCAAGGGAAGGGCCTGCTCCAGGCACCACTTCCGCACCAGGCGGATCTTCTCCGCCAAGTTCGCACTCTGGTACTCGCGTGACTCCTGCCACGAAGGGTAGATTGAAGCGGGGATTCCGGGATCGTCCCGGTCTTTGATTCCCGGCGGGCGGTACACGAAGGCGAGATGGCAATCCACGAAAAGCGGCCGCGGCGGTGCCTGCCCCGTCAGAATCCGGGTGATCTCCTGCCGCGCTTGCGCACTGAGCTTCGCTGCCGGCAGTACGGCGAAGGAAGGCTCGCCTTTCGGACTCAACGTGACCGCCACCACGAGCGATTGATCCAACTTCACGGAACCGAGAAATTTCTCAAGGGAATCCATGACCGGTGACGCCCAGGGCCCCAGTGACTCAGGCTGTGGCCCGTTGATCGGCAGGAGCGTTGAACTGTCCAGCAGAGATATGGATAACGGGGACGCCTTGCTCCCGCCCTCGGGCTCCGCAATGACTCCCGGCCGCACGAACCACGCGCGCCGACCCGCGTCATAGTAGGCTTGCGGGTCCCCGGGCTCGACCACCATTTTGCCTCGGGGGGAGCGACTTGCGGGCTGCGCCGAGAAGCCGCTTGACGCACACAGCAGCACCAAAGCCACCACCCAGCTCAGCAGGATAACCACACGTTGAAAAGGCCTCGTTCCCATCTCTTCCTCCACAACTATATGTGCTCCGCGAAACTGCACGTGCCACGAGCGACCTGTCCAGCGGGCTATTGCTCGTGAATGACTTGCAGGATTTCCCCCGTATCCGGCCGGATCAGGGCCTTGGCCGTGCCGCCCAGTAGCAATCCTCTCGGCAGAGTACCCGAGACGACCCAGACGCCATCCACAAGGTTGGCCTGATACGGCGCCTGTCGCTCGATGTGTTCTTTGCCGTAAATCGGCTGCCATACAGCGACGGCAATCGCAATCGCGGTCTCTTTGTCGGGCACGGAACCATTTGGTGGCTTGTAGGTGCGCAAGCCTCCGTCAGTTTTCACCATGGCGAGATATCGTTCCGCAGCCTGTTGTTGAAGATGAGCTCTCCGCGTGACCCACAGTATGGGGAGCGCCGCGGTCAAAACTGCCAGGATTGCCAGGAAGAGGAAGATTCGTGCCCGTTTTTTCATATTCCGTCCTCCGAGAGCGAATCACGGCTTTGTTCTGGCGATTCCGCCGATGCGGGTCTCTCGGGCAGGAGCTTTCGCTTGAGAAAGAGACTGACGAACGCCCCGAAGAATAGCAGCAGAAAGCTCAAGGCGACGAAGTTCCACGAGGACATTTTTGTGGCGAGCAGATACGCTCTGGGAAATACCGGCATCCACAGAACCAGCGCGGGACCAACGTTCCGCGTCCGCACCAGCAACGCCGCAAACATCGAGCCAATCATCACAAGCACGACGAGGTCCATCCAATGCAACGACCTGGGCAGGTAGTCGAACACACAGATGACGGCCGCGATGGTCCCGACCAAAACAAAAACTGCCGGGGTGCGACGGCCGAATGCCAGGGCCATGGCGATGGTCCCAAGCCCTACAACACCCGCCCCCGCGCCGGCAACGGTGAGATTGTGCTCTCGCGCAAATCGGGCGAGCAGGTCCGTCGTGCCCAGGCCGATGGCCAGAGCAAGCACGCCGGCAAAGCACAGGCTCACGTTTCGGCGGATCGCGCCGAGGACCAGGAGAACGACGACGAGACCCCCGCCGAAAAGTTGCCAATTGAGCTCGTGACCTCGCCCGAGGGTCAGCAGGACGCCCAGTCCGTAGGCGACTGCGACATAGCGCAGCCACCGCCATTGATGACGGAAGCTCATCCACAGAAGGGCCAGACCGGTCAGTCCCAGCACCACGGGCGGATACGAGAGCATCTCGATGCCGATGGATGCCGGTGCCACAGTCAGCTTATTGAACGCCGCGAAGACGGTAAGCCCGAGCGGCACACACGAGATGACCTCCTCTACACCCTCGAACCGTTTTTGCAGGCTGCGGATAAGCTCAAGCAACAGGAGTGATATCCCGGCAGCCAGCGGAAGGAAATCGCCGGACAGATAGTCAACGGCAAACATGTAGGCGATGCCGTACTGATGGACGCCCGTCGCGACAAGCAGCACGAGAGCAAAAACCCACATCATCGAAGGTGTATGAAGGAAGGGCATCCGCTCCCGGGAATCATCCGGCCGCGAGTACTCCCTCCTCGCCGCTTGCACGAAAACCAGGGCCGCTCCGACCAGCAGGACCAGCCAGCCGAAGAGCCACTGGCTCCGGCGCAGCTCGTCGGTCGCCGTGCGAGCCATGATGGGCCGGGCCATCAGCGATGGGCCGAGAAAATTCCATGCCAACAAAAGTGCCAGACCGACAGCCGACATTGCCTCGATGCGCAGGGAAATGTATCGGCGAAGGACATAGAGTTTCGCCAGGCCGAGGAAAACGGAGGCAATCCCTATTGATAGGCAGATATTGAGCCCGCTCGGCGCGACAACGCCCAGTGTCATGCCGCTGGCGACCAGGAACAAGGCAACCAGGACCACGAGTGACATGGCGTCATCCGTCACGTTGCGCCAGACGACGATCAGCACGAGCACGGCCAGCAGGGCCAGCTCGTAGACATTCAGCACCGCTACGCAAGGCAGGATGTCACCCAGCGCGCTGCTCTTCGCCAGCGGGGGACCAATAATCTGCGTGATGCCATACACGATAGACAGGGCGCTGAGGCAGTAGAGAATACTGCCGCCCGTCAGACTCAGGAACCGCCGGATGGCATTCCGATTGTTCAGGAAGGCGGTGACGGCGGATTCGAGCGGCACACTCCAGATGCTCTCTCTGCGGTTGTGTTGGCCTGTCTGCTCAGACAAGTTGCCGGTGTCTTCGGCCGGAAAGTTGGGTGGTTCCATATCGCTTCTCTACCCTATGTACGTCAATGTAAGCACTCTACAGAGGGCCTTTTCCCATACGCAAACACCTCCACCGACCGCGGTCAGCGTCAGCCGACAGCATATCTGTCCCAACGATGGACCACAAACAAAAACGTGGCAGCAGGGGCCAATACGGCGGACAGACCGCTGCCCGAGCTTCAGGGAGTGGGCGCCTTACGCGGTCTGTCTGTCACGGCCTGCGCGTTGCCGACCATCTCGAGGGTCAGTTTCGACACCTCCGAGTCGTTCTCATTGGACAGGACCGTGATGAGGACCTTCGACGAGCCGTCCGGCGGGGGAATCATCCCGATTTCCGGCGGCGTTTCACCCGACCCCGGCGCGATCTCGTCGGGCCAAGCCGCCGGGATGTCCAGCCTTAAAACCATCTGATTCGTGGTGCGATAGTTCGCCCGTACCTTCTGCGCGGACGTCTTGGGCGTCAGTTTCACGCTGCGCAGGATGGTATTGAATAGCTCCCGTTCCCCCTCCTTGAAATACAACTTGGAGAGATGGACATCGATCCAGAAATTGCCTTTGGTCAGATAGGCGTTCACATGCTTCTGATTCGTCTTGACGCCCTCGTGCTCCTTGACAATGAATTCGACCAGCGCCATGCTGCCGAACTTGGACTGCACGATGTCATCCTTCTTGAGAGGGCTCTCTTTAGCCTTCGTCCAGTAGAAATCCCTGCACTGCTCCGCCGTCGCGGGTCTGCCCTGGTCCTCCAGGAAGGCCGAGATGAGAATCCCGGTCGTCCAGTCCACCGCCAGGAAGCGGACGCTCTTACCATCCGGGGCGACCTCCTTCTGCTCCACAATCAGCTCGGCCCCGCCGATCTCCAGTGCCCAGTCCAACTTCGGTAATGTCAGGAGCACCACGTTCTTGGCAGACGGTTGTGCCTCCGCACTGCCGGTGGCGAGCACGCTCGTGAGAGAAATCCATAACATACATTCCAACATCATCTCGAATCCTTTCTTGCGCGCGCTTGCACTTGCTCTCTCCGAGATCCGGTTCCCGCCATCCCTCACGGTGGGTGAGCGTACTCGCCATCAATCAGCTTAGGGCGTTGCGGGGAAGCTGCCTCAGATGTCGAATTGCGCCCATACGGCCCCGTGGTCCGAGGCACCCTCGGCCCACTGTTTCACCGTCTGGTACTCCTTTTCAATCGCAACCGCCCCGTTTGACGCTTTGGTCAGTTTCTCCAACTCGTAGATGCCGGAACGCTCAACCCCCGCGCTATCGAACTGGTCCTTCAATGCCTTGGAGACCAGGAGAAAATCGATCTGCTCAAAGCGATTATAGTAATAGGTCCAGCGCTTCTCGGGATTGTTGGGGAATGCCAGCTCCAGGACGTCGTACAGATCGGGAACGGTCAGGAGAGGCTGCAAGGGAGCACTGGCGGGATTGTCGTTCAAATCACCGGCCACCGCGACCAGATCGGTAGTCAGATCGTACGTGCCGAGGATCTCGGCGACCCGCGTCGCCTGGCGCTTGCGTTTCTGGTCGGCGGTGCCCTGGGCGTCGTAGCCGCGGCTCTTGAAGTGGTTGCACAGCATATGCAACGGCCGGCCGCCCGGCAGCAGAACTTCGACCTCCAGGCAGTCGCGGCTGAAAATCGCGCCCTTGGCATCCTTGTCAAACATGTGCGTGCGGATGCGGCCCACTGGATGCTTGCTGTAGAGGCCCACGTCGATGCCACGCGGATCGTTCGCATCGATCAGCATCTCGTACTTGTACCGGGAGTCCATCAGGTGCGCGTCGAAGTTTCGCAGCGCGTCCCGGTTCTCCACCTCCACGATACAGGCCACGTCCGCCCGCAGGTCCTTGATCACGCGCGCCGTGTTCTCCCGCGTCACCTCGGAGAACTTGGCCTCTTTGAATTCGATGGTCCCATCCCAACCCTGGGCACCGCCGGCTTTGACGCCGGTGATCTTCTGTCCGCTGCGGGCGAACAGCTTGCCGCGGTCCTCCCGTACTTCGACGTAGCCGCTCAGCTCCTTCTTACTCGTATAGAGCTCGAGGATTCTGGCCTTGTCGGCCGCCGTGTAGCTGGCTTTCTTCAGCAGCCGGCACAATTCGTCCGCTTTGCTCAAGTACCCGTCGCCGACGCTGCGGTCTCTGAAATTGAGGACCTTCGCCCGGCTGAACAGATTCTCCACATTGAAACTCGCAATTCGGATTTTCATGGCATGCCTCCTTTTTGATAGAGCGTTGAGAGATCGTCCATCCGACCCGATTTCGATCCGGGACCTGTCATAACTCGACGATACAAGCACGAGACATAGTTCCCCGTAGACCATTCCCTTCTCCGGTCCGCGGTCTGTCCCTTCCGGCGATGTATCGGCGCGCGATCGGACCCGGATTCCTCAGACTCCACAAACCCGGCCACGACCTCACAAAGAAGCTACCATCAAAGCTGCCTCGCGCTGAAAGAAGTCTACGCGGCGATCTCACCGATGACAAGGGAAAAATTCGCGTCAAAGCCCAAAGGGCCCTGCACGGACGCTTATGGCCTGAAGCCACACGGAGGCCGTATTCGGTCACCGCCCGACCGCGGTTGGCCGATGGGCCATTTTCCGCACGGGAGGTGGACCGACGCTATCCACCGCCGAGGTATTTCCACCGATCCTCCATGAAGCTTCTGTAGGTCTGGTAATGGTCAGTCTCCTCGTAGGCGATGAGGGTGATGGGGACGTGGTCGAAGCTGTAGATTGTCGCGCCGGGACAGGACAGGAGGATCGGCGAGTGGGTGGCGATAAGGAACTGGGCGTGACCGGCGGCGGCCATCCGGGTCAGCAGCTCCAGCAGGGCGACCTGGGTCTTCGGGGACAGCGGGGTCTCCGGCTCATCGAGCAGGTAGAGGCCCTTGATCGCGTAGCGGGCGCGGCAGAAGGACATGATGGACTGGCCGTGCGACTGGCTCAGCAGGGACTTGCCGCCGAAATATTCGAGCTGGCCGGGGTCCGTGGACGCCCACTCGTCGAGGATGCGGGCGAAATCCTGAAAGACCGACGAGCCGAAGAACGAGCCCGGCACCCAGCCGTTCATCCACTCCACCGAGATGTACCAACTGAGCTTGTCCTCGTAGGGGTTGATATCGTAGCGGGTCCTTTCGCGCTCCCGCCAGATGTGGATTTCGCACTTGCGGGCAATCGCCTCCAGCAGGGTCGATTTGCCCGTGCCGTTCTCGCCGACGAACAACGTCACCGGCGTGTTCAGGGCCAGACCATCCGTCTTGTGAAAAATATCGAGACTAAACGGATAATGCTCCCGCGTCGGATACTGCTCCGGATGAAACCGCACACTCTGCAAATGCATTCTGATACCTCTGGGCCGGTTCACCTTTACAGCGACACAACTGCATCATACACGAGAAACGGCGGACGGGGTAGTGCGACGTCCGGCCCGCGCACCAAGGGTGCACGACAAGAAAGTGGCGATGGTGTCGCAGGTGACCGCCACAGCGGTTCGACCGCGGTCTCGGAGATAGACCGTGGCTGGACGCGTAACAGGTAAACACGCTCAAACCCGGATTTCCCAGATGATCCATTCGTTTCTGTGTAGCGCCCGCTCTGCTGATCCCATGGATGTCATTGCGAGGAGCGCAACGACGAAGCAATCTCTACTCCGGCATGGGAGATTGCTTCGCTCTGCTCGCACTTGTCTACCGGGCGGTGCCATCGAACAGTTTTGCGTTTGCCGTGCCCGGATGGTGAATTGGGGGTTGGCGCAGGCCGAGGATTGTGGTAGACTGAGCGACGATCTGTGGGTTTTCATTTCCGAAGACATGGTTGGCGGATATGGTCGATCAGCAGACCAGTTCGAAAGTGCGCGCGGGACATTGCGCGCGACGCGAGTGACAACGCAGGGACAAGTCTGGTGGCAGTGGTTGTCAGGAGCTTTCGAAGGATGAAGAATACACACAGGCGTGTGTGACCAAACCCAATGTATCATCTCATCTCTGGAGGAGAACCATCATGTGTAAGAGGCTCGTTTTTCTGTTGTGTTTGGGACTGGGAGTCCTTGCCTTCACCTCGGCGATGGCTTTCGGCCAGACGATGTACGACATCCAAATCGCCGGCGGTACCGATGACGCCGAGGAGCACCTCAACGCAGGCATGGACATCACGAGCAGTGACCTGGAGATTCCCTATGAGGATTCCGGGACGCCCGCCACGGACGAGCAGCTCATCGGCATGCGCTGGATTGTCCCGATTGCCAAGGACTTCGTGGTGGGCAAGGCGTATGTCGAGTTCGAGCTGAAGGAGACCAAAGACAGCACCAACACAGCGCCGGTGAACGTCATCATCGAGGGTCAGTTGCTCGCGAATGCCCCTACCTTCACGACCGCGGACAAAGACATCACGAATAGGACCCGGACGCAGGCGCAGGTGAAGTGGACCATCCCGACGGGAATAGCGGTAAATGCCAGATTCCAGACGCCCGACATTTCTTCCATCATCAAAGAGATTATCAACCAGGACGGCTGGGCCAGCGGCAACGCGCTGGTGCTCATCCTCCGGGACGACAAGAGCGCTCCCTCGACGGGCCTCCGGTGCGTCCACTCTTACGACGGGAACGTGGCCGGGGCACCTCTGCTGCACATCCAGCCTCCCTGGCCGTGGGCCATAAACCCCGAGCCGGCGGACGGCGCCATCGGCGTCAGCCAGCCTCTCGTCAAGTGGACTCCGGGCGAAGGGGCCGTGCTGCACAACGTCTACTTTGGCACCAGCCCCGAGCTGACGGAAGCCAACCTCGTCGCCAAGAACCAGATTGTGGCTATGTATTATCATGCGCCGGGATTTGAGCCGGGCGTACAATATTACTGGCGGATCGACGAACTGGACGCCGCCGGCAAGGTGAGCACGGGCCCTGTGTGGACCTTCACGATTCCGTCGCAGAAAGCCTATGCTCCGGTCCCACGAAACGGCGGCAAATATGTACCGACGGACGTGACGCTGGCCTGGGCGGCAGGTGCCGGCGGAGGCCTCCATACCGTCTATTTCGGCAACAGCTTTGACGACGTCAACAATGCCAGCGGCGGAGCACCCCAGTCCGGCCTGACGTACGCCCCGGACGGCCCCCTCGCCGCGAGCACAACCTACTATTGGCGGGTCGATGAGTCGGATGGTGTAACTACGCACAAAGGCAACGTCTGGAGCTTCACCACGATGCCGGACATCACGATTGCCGATCCGAACCTGATCGGCTGGTGGACGTTCGATGAAGGCGTCGGCAATAAAGCCGTTGACTTCTCGGGTCATGGCAACGACGGCACCTTTGGAGGCAGCGTGAAATGGGTCGAAGGCTTCGTGGGCAGCGCCGTCCAGTTGAGCAACGGCTATGTGGCGATTGACGGTGTCGTCGACGATATCAAAAGCACCAATATTACGCTCAGTGCCTGGATCAAGACCACACAGACCAACGAGGGCAATGTGTTTGCCGCCAACGACAGTGCCAGCGCCCACCCCGTCATGTTCGGCGTTTCCGGTGGGAATGCCTATGTGAATGACGGGGCCTCTACGGAGTACCCGCCGGCGGTCAATGACAATGAGTGGCACATGATCACCTACGTCAGAAATGGATCCACAGGAACTATATACGCCGATGGAATTCAGGTCGGCACCTATGCGGCGGCCTTCGATTTGAGCAGCGTGACGCGGTGGTCCATCGGACAGGAGTGGGACGACTCGACCCCCAGCAACTTCTATATCGGCGCTGTGGACGATGCCCGCTTCTACGCCAAGGCCCTGACGCCGGACGAGATCAAGGAGCTGATGCGCGGTGATCTGGCTCTGGCCTGGAAACCGAGCCCGGAGGACGGTGCCACGATGGACATCATCAGGGCAGAGCAGGGTGTGACCTGGTCGCCGGGCGATGATGCCGCACAGCACGACGTCTATTTCGGAACGGATCAGGCCGCGGTCGAGGCCGCCAACGCTTCCGATACGACGGGTGTCTATCGAGGCCGTCAGGAGCAGGCCGGCTACACGCCCACCGAGGAACTCGCCTGGGGCACCGGGCCGTATTACTGGCGCATCGACGAGGTCCAGGCGAATGGAACCGTCACGACGGGCGCCGTCTGGAGCTTCACGGTGGCTAACTTCCTCTCGGTGGATGACTTTGAAAGCTACAACGATGAGGCCGACCAGGGCACTCGCATCTACGAGACCTGGATCGACGGTCAGACCAACGACACGACCTCGACCGTCGGCAACTGGGATCCGCCCTTTGCCGAGAGAACGATTATCCACGGCGGCACACAGTCGATGCCCGTGGACTACAACAACATCAACTCGCCTTACTATGCCGAGGCCGAAAGAGGGTTCGATCCGGTCCAGAACTGGAAGGTCAACGAGGTAACGGACCTGACCCTGTTCGTTCGGGGCAACGCGGCAGGGCTCGTGGAGAACCCGGCGGGTCAGTACACCATCAGCGCCAATAGCGGCGATGTCTGGGATACCGCGGACAGCTTCCGCTTCGTGTACAAGACCCTCAACGGCGATGGTGCGATTTCCGCCAAGGTCATCAGCGTCACCAACACCAATGCCTGGGCGAAAGCCGGCGTGATGATCCGCGAGAGTCTCAGTGCGGATTCGTCGTACGCGTTCATGTTCCCGACGCCCGATGGCCGCCGCGCCTTCCAGAACCGCCCGAGTCCGGGCGGCAGCGCCTTTTCGGCCCATGGCGCCACCGGTCAGGTCACCCTGCCGTTCTGGGTCAAGGTCGAGCGCAAGGGCAACCAGTTCACCGCCTACTACTCCACCGACGGCAAGAACTGGACCGTGCAGCCGGACACCGAGAACACCGGTACCGATGCTTCGTCCAATCCGGAGACTATCTTTATGACCGGCAGTGTGCGGATCGGCCTGGCCGTAGCCAGCAACAACGCGCAGGGTGGCACCTGTTTTGGCACGTTCTCCGACGTGGTCACTACCGGCTCGATCAGCGGCCAGTTCCAGGTGGCGGACATCGGCTCGATCAGTCCGGGTAACGACCCGGCTACGCTGTACGTCGCGGTGGAAGACAGCAGCGGCAAAGTGGCCGTCGTGAGCAACCCGGATACGAGCCTGGTCAACGTCCTGCAGTGGGCCGAGTGGAAGATTCCGCTCAGCGATCTGGCCGGCGTGAATCTGAGCAAGGTCGAGAAGCTGTACATTGGTGTGGGCGACCGGAAGAATCCTGTCGCGGACGGCTCGGGTCGCGTCTACATCGATGACATCCGACTGACCAAGCCGTAATTCGCGTCTCTCACAGGGGCGGGTTTTGGGTTCCCAAACGCGACCCAGTGCGTTTGGGGACCCTTTCAAACCCGCCCCTACATATTTGTCCGGCCGGGCTGGACTCTGCGCGGCCCCACGAACCTCATACCCGACCCGCCATACATTTGTCGTGCTCTCGCGCCAATCGTCAATCATCCATTGTCCATTCATTTGTGGTGGGCGCGGGGACTTCGAGCAGATAGAATCTGTCACCAGATCAGGACGACAAGTTAATGGTTGGTGATTCCTGGTTGGTGGCTCTCCGCGCCAATCATCAATCATCCATAGTCCATAATCAATGTTGATGAGGAGACTGCCATGTCTGAGACAAAACCCACTCTTTCGCGGCGTGCCTTCCTGGGGCGCACGGCGGCGCTGGTCGCGGTACCCTACCTCGTGCCGGCCTCCGTGTTCGGCCGCAACGGCGCCGTCCCGCCCAGCGAACGCATCGTGCTCGGGGGCATCGGCATCGGCAACCGCGGCTCGTCCGTGCTCAACTGGATGCTGCCGGAGCCGGACGTGCAATTCGTCGCGGCCTGCGACCCGCAAAAGCAACGCCGCGAGGCCGTCAAGAGGATGGTGGACACACGCTACGGCAACAACGATTGCGTCTTGTACGCCGACATTCGCGAGTTTTTGGCCACCCGCACGGATATCGATGCGGTCCTGAGCACTACGGGCGACCGCTGGCACGCGACGGCCGCCGTCATGGCCATGCGGGCGGGCAAGGACATCTACTCCGAGAAACCTTCGGCCATGACGATCGCCGAAGGCCAGGCGGTCGTGAACACCGCCAATCGGTACCGGCGGGTCTACCAGTCCGGCATTCAGCGGCTCAGCGAGGAGAACTTCACGTTCGCCAACGAGCTGCTGCGGCTCGGCTACCTCGGGAAGGTCCACACGGTCCGGGCGCATATCGCCCCCTGGGACGCCGCCGAGATGCGTCACGACTGGCTGCCGGAGCAGCCCCTGCCGCCGAAGGAGGAAGTGGACTGGGACGCCTGGCTGGGCCCGTGTCCCTGGCGGCCCTACAACGCCGCCTACACCCGCGGCGAGTGGCGCAACCACTACGATTTCCACACGAGTTGCATCGGCGAGTGGGGCGCCCACACCTTCGCCCAGTGCCAGGTGGCGCTCGGCCTCTGGGAGACCTCGCCCGTGGAGTACAAGTACGTCAACAACGACAGCGGCGACGGCATGGTGACCACGTTCGCCAACGGCGTTAAGATGGTCCTCGAGCGGGACCTGAACGGCAAAATCTGGCACGGCTCCTGCGGCGTCCGCTACGAGGGCCCCGAGGGCTGGGTCGCGATCGCGGACGGCTACTCGAAATGTGAAGTCTCGAATCCCGCCTGGATGGCCGACTTCAAGAAGCTTGTCCGGGACTACCAGGCCCGCACGCAGCGGCCGATGAGCCACGTCCGCAACTTCTTCGACTGCATCAAGTCGCGCCGGCAGACCGTGGCCAACCCGGTCATGATGCACCGCTCCATGTCCACGGTGCACGCCGCCAATATCTGCATGTGGCTCAAACGCGACATGAAGTTCGACCCCGTCAAAGAGGAGTTCGTGAACGATGCCGAAGCGAACCGCTTCCGTTCCCGCGCGATGCGCGAGCCGTGGATCATCTGAAGATGCACCTTTTGACAAGGAACCAAGCCATGTCGAAATCAAGAATACACACGATCCTGATGGTGGCGTTGCTGACGGCGGGTGCGATACCGACGTTCGCACAGACCGTCGCCTCGAAACAGGACGAAGCGAAACTGATTGCCACGTTGAAGTCACCGGATGCCTCGCAGAAAGATAAGATCGACGCGTGCCGGCAATTGGCCATTATCGGCGGCCAAGACTCGATCGCGCCGCTGGCCGCCCTGCTGGGCGATGAGAAGCTCTCGCACATGGCCCGCTATGCGCTGCAGCCGAACCCGGACCCGGCGGTGGACGAGGCCTTGCGTGATGCGCTCGGCAAAGTAAAGGGCGGGCCTTTGGTCGGCGTCATCGGCACCATCGGCATGCGGCGTGATGCCCAGGCGGTCCCCGCGCTCGCCCAACTGCTGAGCGATTCCGATACGGTGGTCGCCCGGGCGGCGGCGCGGGCGCTGGGCAGTATCGGCAGCTCGGAAGCGGCCCAGGCCCTGCAGGGGGCCCTGGCCAGTGCGCCGGCCGGCAACAAGCTCGATGTCTATGAAGGCTTGTTCCGCTGCGCCGAGCGGCTCAGCACAGCCGGGCAACAGCAGGAGGCGCTCGCCATTTACGACCAGCTCTACAAGCTGGACGCCCCGCACCAGGTCCGGGGTGGGGCGCTGCGCAGCGCCATCCTCGCGCGCGGCAAGGACGGTGTGGCGCTGTTGAAGGAGCACCTTCGCAGCAGCGACTACATCCTGTTCTCCGCCGCCGTACAGGCCTCGCATACGATGCCGGATAGCGATGTCACAAAGCTGCTGACGGAGGAGATGAAGAGCCTGCCCGCCGACAATCAAGTTCTTGTGATTCAGGCCCTGGGGCGGCGCGGCGATAAAGGGGCGGTGCCGGCGCTGCTGACAACAACCAGGAACGGCCCCAATCCCGTTCGCGTGGCCGCCATACGAGCGGCCACCGAGCTCGGTGATGCCTCCGCCGTGCCCGTGCTGGTGCAACTGCTGGATGACAGTGACCGCGAGATTTCGCAGGTCGCGCAGGACAGCCTTGTCGCATTCCCCGGCAAAGAGGCCGACGCTGCCGTGACGGAGATGTTCCAAAGCGGCAATACCGCCCGGCAGCTCACGGCGCTCGACCTGATGGGACGCCGGCGGATGACGGGAAGCACCGCCACACTGCTGAAAGCGGCCCGCGCGGGCGATCCGAAGGTCCGGCCGGCCGCCATCAAGACGATGGGCGACCTGGGCGGCCCGGAGCAACTGCCCGCGCTGCTCGACCTGCTCGCGAGCGCGCCAAACGCGCAGGAGCGCGGCGCGGTGGAACAGGCCCTGGCGGCCGTCTGCACGAAAGCCGAGAATCCGCCGGTCAACCAGCTCATCCGCCGGCTCGAACAGGCAGACCCGGCCCAGAAGATCGTGCTGCTGCGCATCCTCAGTGTGGTCGGCGGCGCGGATGCCCTGCAGGCCGTCCGTGCAGCGATCCAGGGCAACAATGCGGACGTGCGTTCGGCCGCCATTCGCGCGCTGGGCTCCTGGAAGACCGCGGATGCGGCCCCACTCCTGCTGGCCTTGGTCCAGGAGACGAGCGACCCGGCGGAAAAGACGATTGTCCTGCGGGGTTACCTCAATCTGGCCGGCCGCGGCGATCTGCCGGTCGAGCAGCGGCTGGAGATGTGCCGACAGGCCGCGAGCATGGTTCAGCGTGACGACGAAAAGCGACTGCTGCTCGGCACATTGGGCAACATCGAATCGCCCGAGACGCTGGCCCTGATCACGCCGTATCTGGACAACGCCGGCATTCGGCAGGAAGCCGCCATGGCCGCGCTCACTGTCGCCGAAAAGCTCTTGCGAGGGCGCAACGTCCCCGCCGAGCGCGCGGCGAAGGTGATCGAGCCGCTGGAGAAGGTGACACAGGTCGTCACGACTGACGATATCGCCAGACGAGCCCAGACCCTCTTGCGCCAGGCCAAGACCAAGGCCGGCCAGAACTGACCTTACCGAATTGATGTGACCCAACGGGTGGCAGCCCAAGAGTCGCGGTGTTGAGTCCCGGCAAAACCAGGCACTCGACCCCCTCCGGGGCTGCCACCCGGATCTCTTCCCGCCCATCGGACACAATCCCCCTGCGGACAGCGGGTTTGGCCCGCCACAATCCTGTCGCGCACCCCGCACACATCGTGTTCGTGGTTTTTCTTGATTTGTCGCCTTTGCCAAGGTAAGCTTGCGGGATACACGGGTCTGCGGATTCTGCTGCGGGCACGTGCGCAGGGGCGAATCAGCAGCAATGGGGTGGTAATCAGAAGCGAAGGGGGATCGATGATATTTCTGGACCCGCCCAGACGGTTGTGCGCCGGCATAGCGTTTGCGATCATCTGGCCGAGCATTTCGGCCCATGTCCTGTCCGGCACTCCATTCGGTTCCGTCGCGGTCGCGAGCACGTTGCGCGACGCCCGGGTGGCGGCGGAAGAAATCGAGCCCATCGATCCGGACCAGGCAATCGATGTGCAATGGTTCGGGGCGATTCCCGACGACGGCGTCGATGACAGCGAGGCGTTCAGCCGTGCCTGCGAAGAAGCGTTCGCCACGGGCCTGCCCGTCCTGATCTCGCCGGGGACGTACGAGGTTGACAGGAACACCACGATCATCTGCACGGGCGACCTGCATATCGCCGGCCAGGGAGAGGTCCACATCAATCTCGACGGCCTGCTGACTTTCCGCGCGGATGCGGCGGACGAAGCGGTCGTGCTCAAAACCGATGCGGCCCGCACGAGCCGCTCCATCGCCGTAGACGATGCGAACAAGTGCTCGGTCGGCGACCTGGTTTACGTCAATACCACTGTGGCCGCCGAGGTCGCGTGGAAAACACCCAAGCGGGAGGTGCATCGCATCCGGGCCATCGACGGCACCACGATCGTGTTCGAGGAGCCGCTGGTCTTCAGCTACCGGACGACGGACGCAGGTCTTGCCATCGCCGCCTACAAGAAACGACGCATCACGATCGACGACCTTATTTTCGATGTCAACGACCGGCAGCTCGCGACGCAATACTTCTCCGGCGGCACCGTCCTCCGCCGCTGCCGCTGGACGGAGCGGGATGTCGGCCAGCAGGACGGGTACCACTACTCTCCGGGCAACAGCATCGATGTCCTCGTCAGCGATGCGGCTTTCGAGGGCGGCACCTACGGCTGTGTGCCCGCGTGCTGCCGGAACGTCGTCCTGGAGCGGATTCAAGGGTACCGCTGCGGAGGGCACGTGATCGCACCGAGCCTCTGGTGCTATAACGTCCACGTCAATACGATCCGGGGCTCGCAGTGCGGCAGCCTGGTCGATTCCCACCCCTGCTTCGAGGTCCACTACAACGACGTCTCCGGCGACATCGTTGGCATGCCCAACCTGCGCTGCCTCGGCGGCAGCATACGGAACTACCACGTCCGGTCCACCCGGAGCGAACCGGGGAGCGTCTATCTGCAGAGCATCGTCCTCCAGGTCGATACGGAAATCTACGACGAGACGACCCTTCTTCTGGAGAACTTCACGCTCGTCACGCCCAACCTGGACCCGAATCATCCGACCAATCGAGTGGTCGCGATCTACGGACACCGGGCCGTCCTGAACAACGTGAACTGGTGGGGATTCGACTTCTACCCCGGGCCCAGAAACGCCCACGGATTCCACGAAGTTTCTATCTCCAATTCGCAATTGACCCGCGTGGCTCTCTGGCCCGATCAGCAGGCGACGATTCGCCACTGCCGTTTCAGCGGTGCGACCGCTGGTGGCGGCCGAGTGGATATCGCCCTCGGCATTTCCGCAAATGGTTCCTGCTGGACCAGCGACACGAGCTTCCAGGATTACAGACATGTGATATCGGTCCTCGGGCCGCGGAATGTCGGCTTTACCGATTGTCGATTCGTCGATTGCGACGCGGTATTCGCCCCGTCCCGCACGGCCCCGAAGGTCTACTTCGGCACCTGCACATTTGACCACGTCGCGGGCTGGGGCGATATCGATAAGAGCAACCTGCTGCTCTACAACTGCACGTTCACTCCGGGGGAACAGGGATGGACCGGCCGTTGACCGATGAGGACGTAGAATCCGGCGTTTCCACCGAAGACATCCGCAGGCATTACGACGTGCTGTCAAGCTTCTATTACCTCCTCTGGGGACCGCACATCCATCATGGCTACTGGGAGAGGAACCCGGGGTCGGATGGCGAGACGCCGGCCCGCGCCCAGGTCCGGCTGATCGAGCGTCTGGCCGGCCGTCTGGAGATTGCATCCGACCATCATGTGCTGGACATCGGGTGCGGACTGGGCGGTTCCTCCTGCTGGCTGGCGAAGACGTTCGGCTGCTCGGTGCTCGGCCTGACCCTCAGTCCCGTTCAGGCCCAGGCCGCCGGGAAGATAGCCGGGGAGCAGAATGTGGCCGACCGGGCAACGTTCCGGGTCCACGACGCCAACACGCTGGACCTGCCGCCGCAGACCTTCGACCGCATCTGGGTTATCGAGTGCAGCGAGCACATTCACGACAAGCAGACCTTCTTCCGCCGTTGTGCGCGCCTGCTGCGGCCGGGCGGACGGCTCGGGCTGTGCGTCTGGCTCAAAGGAGACACAGATACTCCTGAACACTGGAGGTTGGTCCGGGAGATCTGCGCGGCCATGCTTTGTCCGTCTCTGCTGACCATGAACGAGCAGGTGTCGATGCTCGAAGCGGCCGGCTTCCACGAGCCTCGTGCGGAGGATATCACGGCCAACGTCCTGCCGACTTGGCCGTACTGTCGCAAGCTCATGAGCCACCCGCTCATCCAGCTTGTCCTCCACACCCGGCCGGGCAAGCTGCGCCGTTACGTGGATTCCTTCGAGATGATGGAGAGGGGCTATCGCGAAGGCGCCTTGGCCTACGGCATGATTACGGCCGACCTGTAGAGATGCAGGATTCCGCATCTTGATGCCAGATAAGCGTGCATCTTCCAACGGCGGGATGCTTGTGTCATCTCCCCTACGGTTGTAGGATTGGGCTTCGTATCTTTCGGTGTGGGCCAGGATGCAACGTTTTGTGTCTCTACGGGAGGTGACGGGATGCGGACGATTCGATTCGGGCTGATCGGCTGTGGAATGATGGGACGAGAGTTTGCCAGCGCGGCGGCACGCTGGCTGCACTTGCCTGAGATGACGGTGCGCCCGGAGATCGTGGCCATCTGCAATCGCACGCTGGCGACGCCCAAGATCGACTGGTTCAAGCAGAACGTCCCCACCCTCCAACAGGTGACGAGCGACCACCGCGAACTGCTGAGCAATCCGCAGGTCGAGGCCGTCTACATCGCCGTACCCCACCACCTGCACGAGGAGTTCTACATCGACGCCCTCGAGGCCGGCAAGCACGTCATGGGCGAGAAGCCCTTCGGCATCGACCTGAGGGCCAATGAGGCGATCATGGCCGCCATCCGCAGACACCCCGAATGCTTCGTCCGGTGTGCGTCGCAGTTCGTCTTCTTTCCCGCCGTCCAGAGGATCGGGCGGATGATCGAGGCGGGTGCCCTGGGGAAGATCATCGAGGTCAATGCGGGATTCCTGCACGGCAGTGATCTCGACCCGCAAAAGCCCATCAACTGGAAACGCATGGTCAAATACAACGGCGAGTACGGCTGCATGGGCGACCTCGGCCCGCACGTCTGCGCTGTGCCGTTTCGGGCGGGCTGGGTCCCACAAAACGTGCGAGCGGTCCTGTCCAAGATTATCCGCGAGCGGCCGGACGGCAAAGGCGGGCTCGTGCCGTGCGAGACCTGGGACAACGCGACGCTTCTGTGCCGGGCCGAGGACCCGGCCTCGGGCAGCGAATTTCCTTGCACCCTGAGAATCGAGCGGATCGCCCCGGGCGAAAAGAATAACTGGTACCTGGAAATCTACGGGACGCGGGCCTCCGTACGGTACAGCCTGCGGCAGGCCAATACGCTTGAGCTGCTCGAATACACGCCCGGCGCCGAGCAGGCGTGGCGGACCCTCGACCTGGGCCACCAGGTCACGTACAAATCCATTACGGGCGAGATCTTTCAGGTCGGCGTGGTGGACGCCATCCTGCAGATGTGGGCCGCGTTCCTGTACGAGCTGGAGCACGGCACGACGCCGGGGCGGTTCGCCGGGTGCGTCACACCCCAGGAGAGCGTCCTCTGGCACAAGCTCTTCACCGCCGCTCTCGAATCGCAGGCCGCCGGCACAACCGTGAGCGTGGATCGGTAGCGTGCAGTAACTCAACCCCATCCGCTGTTATCCTTTATAGCTCAAACGATAGATGCGGCCGCCCTCGTCGTCGCTGACCAGCAGTGAGCCGTTGGGAGCCACGACAACGTCCACGGGACGCCCGAGCACCTTCCCATCAGTGGTCAGAAAGCTTACGTACACCAGTTCGCCGTAGGGCCGGCCCCGGTCGAACAGGACCCGCGTGACACAATAGCCCGCCTTGCGCTCGCGGTTCCAGGAGCCGTGGTACGCGACGAACGCATCGCCGCGGTACTCGCGCGGGAACTGCTCGCCCGCATAGAACGTCATGGCGTTGGGGGCCCAGTGGGCGCCGGTGCACCAGGCCGGCGGGATGGTCCTGGCGGCCAGGGCCACAATGTCGGGCCGGTTCAGGTACTCGTAGCGCGGGACGCGATTGCCGACGAGGAACGGGTGGCCGTAGAAGCCGCCTTCCACGTAGTGATTCATCTCATCCGGCGGGTTCAGGTCCGTGATCGGCTGACCATTCGCATTGTTCTCTCCTTCAATGGGCCGGCCGAACCAGTCGCTGCCGTGGTCCATACCCCAGACCTCGTCCGTCCCCGGCCGGACGACGAGCTTCTCCGTATTGCGAATGCCCGACACAAAGAGCCTTTTATCCTGCCCTTCGAGATTGTACGTCCAGAGCTTCTCGCGATCGGTGGCGGATTCGTCGGTGATGTTGCCGCTGTCGCCGATGCCCGTGTACAGGCGGCCCTTGTGAATGAGGATGGAGCGCCACCAGTGCCCGCCGCTGGGGAGCTGTCCCTGCGGGATCACCGTCTGCTGCTCGTCGGCCACGCCGTCGCCGGTCGTATCCCGGCCGCGGAAGACCGCCCCGCTCTCGGTGAACCACAGCCAGCCCTCATACCAGAACATCCCGTGAACCGTGGGGTGGTCCTTAACAAACGTGGCGCTCCGCTCGTAATAGCCGTCGTTGTTCTCATCCCGGCACGCCTTGATCTCGCGGAGGTCCGGCTGCGACACAAAGAGCGTCCCATCCGGCCCGAACGCCATGAATCGTGCCCCCTTGAGGTCCGCCACCGCCACCGTCAACTCGAACCCCTCCCGCACCCAGACCTGCGGGTCCACCGCCGGCCGATTCCGGTCCCCCCGCCCCGCCGCCAGAGACGCCCAGACACTCATAATAAGGATAGCTGGAATTCTGATGCCGCTCATATGCTACCCCCCAGTACTCTCACGGTCCGACACATCTTCTCGCACGATGATACCCCGGATACGGCCGACCCAAGACGGAGTTCTCTCCGTTCCTGGGGGCAAAGCTGTCGGCGGCCGACTCCGTTTCGTGGCAAACCGGCTCTCACAAACCGCAAGTCCGCCCGCCGGCCGCCGCGACCGCCCTGCCGAGGCAAATTGGCTTTGTTTTTCCAGGCCCACAATCCACTTGTTTCCTCGTAACCCTTTTCCTGACAGGCGGTTAGCTCCAACTTGGGCCCGCGCAAATTGGCTTTGTTTTGCACAGCGGGTCCAGCTTGTAGTGACGCCGTCAGGCGTTTCCCGGGAAGTGTGAAGTGTAAAGTGCGAAGTTTGAAGTCCGGGGTCGCCACTTGAAACTTCCAACTTGAAACTTGAAACTCCTGGTGCAAATTGGCTTTGTTTTTGCGGAGGCATACTCCACGTCCTTTTCTCCTAAGCCCTTTGGATGACGCTGGTTAGCGTTTATCTGGGCCCAGGCAAATTGGCTTTGTTTTGGCAAACAGCTATCTTGGTGCCCCGCCCAGTCGTGCCCATGCGGCACCCGGAAATGGAATAACGGAAGACTGGAATGATGCGCCACATGAGCCGCCGGGCATATCGGACACCGCATGGATTCCTCGGCGCTAAGCCGGGTGGTGAGGACTTGCAGTTCGCTGGTCACGACCGACCCCTCCGCATTTCCGATTTCCGATTGACGATTCGCTATTCAGTTGCGTGCTTATCATACAAATGTCCCGGTTCGGCGTCAAGTGAAATTCCGGTGATGGGAGCACTTTTATTGGGCACGGCAGGAAGCCGATAAATCCTTGTCGGACATAGGTTTACGTGAGATTCATACGGGTTCCGGCAGGCTGTGCACGGCAGATCGATTCCTTTTCAACCGCGAACCACGGGCAAGGGTCAAGAGATCATCCGCAGATTGCGCAGATTTCACAGATTCAATGGTAGGATGCGCAACTTGTTGCCCATGCCGACTCGCCGATTGCCTGCGCACGGAGGAAAGTACCAACGGTGCGCCGGCCGCCCTCCGACTTCGCACTTCTCACTCGGCGCGTCACACTTCGTGCTTGTCGCCTGTCGCTTATCCCTTCGTGCGATTCCCGTTTGCCTTTCCGCTGGCTTATCCCTACAATGATCATATGCGCCCTGAGACTTTTGCCCACACAAGTGAGTGTGATGGCTCTGGACAGTGAAAGACGAACCCGATACCGTTGTGTTCGCGCATTTGACAGGAGTCTTCCTGTGGCATCCAATCCAACGGAGCCTATCGAATGAGTGACTGTGGACAATGGTTGATGAGCCTCAGTGGCGCCGGCCACCGCGCTGCTGTGGATGGCCTTGTCCGCGTGGAGGGTTATATCAAGAGTGGACGCCCTCCCGAAGAAGTGGTGATGATGGAGAAGGCCGAGGAATATGGTGCCACTGCTGTGTTTTTCGAGGCGGGACGCAACGGCAGACCATCGGTGGCCCAGGCATTCATTTATGTTTCTGATGGACCGGTCCGCGATCAGGGTTTCGCCGACCTGCATCGGCGTCTCTGGAGCTGGGGCGGGGTCCCGTTGGTGTATCGAGTCACGTCTGGGCTGGTCCAACTGTTTAGATGCGCGCACAAGGCCGAGTTTGAGTCACGGGGTGAGATTGTCTTCAAGCCATTCAAGACGCTCAAGCTCGCCACCAAGATCGCAAACGATCCGTGGTGGGACGCCGAACGCCTGCGCAACGGGACTCTCTGGGACGATCCGGAGGTCTGCAAATCCCTCCTTTCTGGAACTCGGGCTGCCCAGAAGACGCTGGTGAAAGAGGTCAAACTCCTCCATGACGACCTCAACGAGGAGGGCATTCTACCCAAAGCACTTCGGCGCAAGCTGCTCGTCCTCTCGCTGCTAATCGCCTATCTGGAGGCACGCAAAGTCTTTGAGGCAAATTGCTTTGCTCGTTTCCGAACCGGGGCGACGAAATTCTTCGAGGTGCTGGCAGACGGTCCGGCGTTGGTTGCCTTGCTGGATCACCTTGAGGAGCGGTTCAACGGTCACGTCTTCACACTCAGCGAAGAAGACCGGGAAACCTTGCGTGGTAGCCGCCAGCTTGCGCGGTTTGCCCGTCTGATCGAGGGGAAGCAGGAAACAGGCGGCCAGCTCACGCTTTGGCGACGCTACTCCTTCGCCGACTTGCCAGCCGAACTCATCAGCCACATCTACCAGCTTTTCGTCAGAGATACGGCGGTGGCTGTCTACACACCGCACTTCCTTGTGCGCCTCATGCTGGGCGAGGTGCTCAGTTGGGAGCGTTTGGACCGGCTGAAGCAGAAGAAAGAAGTGATCCTTGATCCCTGCTGCGGCTCTGGGATTTTCCTCGTCGAGGCCTACAAGCGGCTCGTGCTCCACTGGCGGAGCCGCCACGACTGGAAACGTCCCGACATCGCTGACCTCAAGGGACTCCTAAACCGTGTCCATGGGATCGATCTGGAAGAAGGTGCCGTGGAACTCGCCGCTTTCAGTCTCTGCCTTGCTCTTTGCGATGCTCTGAAGCCGGAGGAAATCCGCGCCAGTATCAGGCTGTTCCCCGAACTGAAAGAGAAAAGCATCCACACCGGCTGTTTCTTCGAGGCTCGTGAGCAGCAAAAGGTGAAGGAAAAGGTTGGCGTGGTGGTGGGAAATCCGCCGTTCTCCTCTTCTTTGGGAACCGAGGCCGCAAAGCGAGCCTATGACCGTTATCAGAAGGAGTACGGCGCGCTCCCGGACAAGCAACTCGCCTACCTTTTTCTTCATGAGTCCATGGGGATGTTAGCCAAGGGCGGGGTGCTTTCGATGCTCCAGCAGTACAGTTTCCTCTACAACCAGCAGTCTCTCGGCTTTCGGCGGAAGTTCATCGAGCGCTGGGATGTCCGGGAGATTCTGGATTTTGTCTCCGTTCGTGGATTATTCCAGAAAGGCGGCGCCGACACAAAGGTCGTAGTCGTTGTTGCCGAAGCCACCGAACCACCTCCGGAAGAGCAGATTCTTCATGCGACATTCCGTCGTAGCGGCCGTGTCGACGCCGAACAAGGCTTCGATATTGACTATTACGACCTGCACTGGTTACCACGAGAATTGATGCTCACCAATGATGGCGTGTGGCGTAGTAATCTTTTCGGTGGCGGACGCGTGCTAGACTTTGTGGATCGCTTAAAGAAGTTCCGCACGCTGGAACAATATGCAAAGGGGCAGGGATGGGACTACGGAGAAGGATTCATCGAAGGGGCGCGCGGAGTCTCACGTCCGGCTGCTCACATTATCGGCAAGCCGTTGTTGCCCTCAGAAGCCATCGGCGAAGCTGGGATTGATGCTTCAACCATTACCATCGCGCCGGACAAGCCGATTGAAGGACCTCGCTCTGAGAAACGATTCACCCCTCCGATGTTGTTGGTGAGGGAACACTGCGATCTTCATCACGATATCTGGACGAAGGGCTATTTGACGTACAAGAATAAAGTGGTGGGCATTTGCGGCTCAGCTAACGACGCTGTGTCAATCCTCGATATCGGAAAATGGCTTTGCAACGAACGGCCCGCCCTTAAAGCATTTGTCGCGGCAATCAGTGTGAGACTGTTTACGCAAAAGGCGACAACACTTTCGGGAATTGATGTCCTGTCATTACCGTACCCGGAACAGCTATCTCTTGATATTAGCCCGCACGAGCAAATCCTTGTAGATGACATCGTGGATTACTACCGCGACCTGATTCGCCTTGGCGAAGACTCCGCCGCCATGAAGCAACTTGGTATTGAGGCTCTGCCCAGTTTCAACGACGTCTACACCCAGGAGATCAATGCCATCTACAAGACGAACCAACTGCGCGCGCTCAAGCCGCAGACGTGGCCCGGTGTGATCTGCCAGCCCTTTGTCTTTGGAAAGGGTAGCGTGGACTGGAGCGGAGCAGACGAGTTAAAGGGCAAGCTCGACACTCTGCTGCGGGAGCAGCGAGGCAGTGGGCTGACCATTACGCGCATCGCTCGAATATATGATGAAGCCTGCATCTACCTCCTCAAGCCCGACCGCCTACGTTATTGGCTGCGCTCCATCGCCCTTCGCGACGCGGATGAAACTCTGGCTGACCTATGGGATCAAGGCTTTTGATTGGGTGATGTAATGTTGGCTGATCTCCCCATCGCCATTGAAGCGGGCAGACTCGAGCCAGAGGTTCATCTGCCAGAAACCGCGCGGTATGCGCTCCTTGATTTCATCGCAGAAGAGTTGCCCCGTTGGCGCGACCATCCTGAGAGAAAGCCAGAGACTTCCGAAGTAGGCCTCACTGATCAACTTTGTGCTCACCTGAACAGCGCGGCGAGGATTTCGGCCGGGTGGAGCCGAATCCAGTTCCGCACCGAAGTGCCGGACGAAATCAGACCTGCGAGAACCATTGATCTCGTTCCCAAGCCCTGCGGTGCCATTCTGATCATCGAGGGCCGCAGGCATACACAGTTTCACTCACTCTTTCCGATTGAGTGCAAGCGCCTGCCGACACCTCAAGAAAGTGATCGCGACGAACGCGAATATGTCGTTACGAATCCTGGCGCTAGGGGAGGCATCCAGCGCTTCAAGTTCGGCTACCACGGAGCCGCCCACCATCTCGGTGCCATGATCGCCTATGTGCAGGAAATGACTTTCTTTTACTGGCTGACTCGGGTAAATGGCTGGATCCAAGACCTTTCGGCAGAAGCGAACTCTGCGTGGAATGACTCTGACATCCTTCTGTTACTCAATGACGATTCTGCCAGAGGACTATGCGCGCTGCGTTCCCACCATCAGCGAGAAGGCGATCTCGGAGAATGTGAGCTACGCCACCTCTGGGTCAGAATGAATTGAGGTACATGGGTCGGTCGTCGTGGATGGTCGTGTAAGACAGATTCGCAGGAGGATCACGAGTGGTTGCATCATATCGCGTCATGTTCACGTTGGGGCTGGCGGTGGCGCTGAGCGTATCTGCCATTGCCGGGGATGAGGGATATATCATCCGGGGCAATGAGCGGAGGCTGGAACAGATTCTGAAGGTGTATGCGGAGATGCCGGCGGTGGCGTACTGTCCGCCGGTCGACCGGTGGGAGAGGCTGCCCCGGACGCGCAAGCTGCTGACCGAGGGCGGCACGCTGCATGTCGTCATGCTCGGCGACAGTATCGTCAACGATACGAGCCGGTCGGGCTGGGACCTCATCGTCGAACGGCGGCATCCGAAGTGCCTGATTGAGAAGATTACCTCGGTGCGGGGCTCCACCGGCTGCTGGTGGTACAAGGAGCCCGGCCGGGTGCAGAAGTACGTCCTCGACCACAAGCCCGATCTGGTCATCCTCGGCGGCATCAGTCACCGGGGCGATGTTGCTTCCATCCGGGATGTCGTCCGCCAGATTCGCGCCGGCGCGGACGCGGACATTCTCCTGATGACCGGCGCGTTCGGGGCGACCGATCCCCGCCTCGACGCTCAGTGGCAAAAAATCGCGGACCCGAACCACTACAGCGCGTACCGCAAGGGCCTGGAGGACCTCGCCCGCGAGCTGAATGCGGCGTTTCTCGATATGGAGACCGCCTGGGGCCGGTATATGCGCCGGCCGGAGCGGGACCTGAGCTCGTTCAAGCGCGACCTCATCCACGCCAACGAGCGCGGCGAGCAGGTCCTCGGCCACATCCTCGCGAACTATCTCTCCTATCCGCCAGCCGGCCAGCAGTCCCCGGCGGACCAGGAGACCGACCCGCTCGTGTGGGAGAAGCTCGACCGGTTCCAGGACTGGAAGCTCGGCTTCATGATGCACTGGGGCATCTACAGCCAGTGGGGCTGCATCGAGTCCTGGCCGCTGATCGAAGTCGATACGTGGGCCCGGCCGGACGACCTGCCCGCCTGGGCCGAGCGCGGCAAAAACTTCGAGCAGTTCGCCCGCGACTACCTGGCCCTCAACAAAACATTCAACCCGCAGAAATTCGATGCGGGCCAATGGGTTTCCGCCGCCCGGGAGGCCGGCATGAAGTACGTCGTCTTCACGACGAAGCACCACGACGGCTTCTGCCTGTTCGATACGAAGCAGACCGACTATCGCACGACCGATTCATCGTGCCCGTTCCACACGAATCCGAAAGCGGACGTCGTGAAGGAGGTCTTCAACACCTTCCGGGCCGCGGGCTTTGGGATCGGCGCTTACTACTCGAAATCCGACTGGCATCAGCCGGGCTACTGGGCCCCGGAGTGGCCGCACCGCGACCGCAACGTCAATTATGACACGAAGAAATATCCGGAGAAATGGGCTACATTTATCGATTTTACGCATAACATCGTGAAGGAGCTGATGACCGGCTACGGCCCGGTCGATATTCTCTGGCTCGACGGCGGCCAGGTCCGCCCGCCTCAGCAGGACATCGACATGCCCCGGCTGGCGGCGCTGGCAAGGCAGCACCAGCCGGGCATCCTCATTGTCGATCGCACCGTCGGCGGCCGGTACGAGAACTACCGCACGCCCGAGCAGGAAGTCCCCGAGAAGGCCATGCCCTACGTCTGGGAGACCTGCATGACCATGGCCACGCAGTGGTCGTACAAGCCCAACGACAAGTATAAATCCACCCGCCAGCTCATTCACCTGCTCGTCAACATCGTGGCCAAGGGCGGCAACTTCCTCCTCAACGTCGGCCCGGATTCCGACGGCGAGCTGCCGCCGCCCGCGCTGGAACGCATGAAAGAAACCGGTCAGTGGCTGCAGGTCAACGGCCCAGCCATCTACGGCACGCGGCCCATCCCGCCCTACAAAGTCGGCCCGGTGTGCCTGACCAAAAAAGGCGAGAAGCTCTACGCCATTTGTCTGGCCCAAGAGGGAGAGACCTCGCCGCCGGAACGAATTGAGATTGGACCCATCCGCGCGGCGAAGTCCGTGCGACTGCTCGGCTCGGACACGAAACTCGAATGGACCGTCACAGCCGCCGGCCTGTCGGTGTCCCTCCCCGAGAGCGTGCGCCAGGCCCCGCCCTGCCAAGACGCCTGGGCCCTGGAGATCGACGGCGCCCAGATGTAGAGTCGGGCCTGACCTCGGTTCGGAAGAAATCACACACCGTTTGTCATGTCGAGCGAAGCGAAGCGGAGTCGAGACATCTGGCCGCGCATCTGACGTAGCGTCCATTCGCGGCCAGATTCCTCCGCGCGGCCTTCGGCCTTGGTCGGAATGACAGAGAAGAGTCGCCTGACTTGCGAAATGTTGTATTGGCTTGGCCCTCGGATCGCGCATGTCTACGCGAGCGTAGACATGGCACCCGGCTTTCTCCTCTCTGGTCCGAGACGGGCCACACTGGATCTCACAGAACTCGACTCTTCTCTGGTATCATCGGTATTTCACACTGCCGGGCCAGCGCTGGGACAGGGGCCAGAAATGGTAATCGTCGCCCGACGTACCGCCTTCGTCGATCCCGTTTGGCCCGACGTTGTAGAGGATCAGGCTGTCCCCGGCGGGACGATAGACAAATGGCTTTTTCGTGAGGGGATCGATCAGCGCCTCGGGTGGAATCCGACCCTCGATCTCTGCGAGAGTTGCGGGCCAGGCGCCAGTCCGATCCTTGTGACGGCGCAGCGCCAGAAGAATTCGCGCGGCCCGCAACTCGGCCAGATGGGCGGCATCTATATGTCTCATTTGCCCGGATGACACACCCCCAGTGAGTACATACAGCATCCGTTCGCGAAAAGGCAGGGACTTGCGCACGTTCAGCCCTAGAATCTCATGCAACTGGCGTAGTTCCTTGTCCGTCACGTCCCGGGTTGGCGGCAGGGTCGCTTCGAATTTGGCCAGCCACCCCTGCGGCATATCTTGTGTGATGAGCAGCGTGTTCAGACGCTTCAACCCCTCCGATGTGAGGGACATCCCGGTGTAGCGATCCGACAGGTTCATCTGGGAGCGAAAATGCGCCGCCATCTGAAAAACGCACAGCAGCTTCTCCATGCCCGCCTCCGTCCGTCCCTCGGCGAAGTCGTTGTTGGCGGCCCGCAGCAGCAGAAGCGATCCATAATAGGCCACCTGGAACCGTTTCCCAGTCTGCTGGTACTCCTCGGAAACGGAGAACCAGCACTTGGGCTTGCGGCCGGCCTGCAACAAGGCGTCGATAATCGCCTGGCGTTCCTGGATCCACTTGGCGGCTTGGGGGAAATCCGCACTGCGCCACGTCTGGGCCAGCGTCGCCGTCTGGACGTTCTGCGCCAGCAGTTGCGGGTCGAGGAAGGCCCCCGTGCCGTTCAGGATGAGCAGCGTATAATCCTTGGCCGCGTTCTGTTCATCCGGCACGGCGTGCGCCGCGTCAATCGCTCGAAGCTGCTCGTCGGCGCTCGGCTGGTGCCGCCGCCAGTACACCAAGGCAAACGCCAGTCCCGCCGCTGCGATAAAACACGCCAGCGCGATCAGCCACCATCGGTCGGTCACGAGCCAATCCAAACGAGATGCTTCATTCCCCCGCATCGTTCCGAAACCTCCGCAGTAGCTCCTAAGCATTTTCACAATTCGTGCAAAAAAGCTATTTCCTAATTGTACCGGCGGCCGGCCGCAGGCGTAAATGTGAAAAGGCCCGTTAAGAAAATCGCTTGGCAGCTTGCATTTATGTGGGTTCCCTTGTATGGGAGGGGATAGGGTGGACGATGCGTGGGTCGGTAGGGATGGTTTGGCTGAATGGAGGGCGTCTGCGATGCGGATTGGCGTAATTGGTGCGGGACATGCGGGAGTGGAGGCGGCGTGGCAGGCGAGCCAGCGCGGGGCGCAGGTTGTCCTGTTCTCCGGGGAATCGGTGCTTCCCTACGTCCGCCCGAGGGTGGTCGCGCTGGCCTTCGGGCAGGTGGAGCTGGACGGGATGTACTTGAGGCCGGAGCAATGGTATCGCGAGCACAACATCGACCTGCGGCTGGATTCCGAAGTGAATCTGGTTGACGTGCACACCAAGACCGTGACGGCGGGCGGACAAGAGGAGATGTTCGATGCCCTGGTCATCGCCACCGGGGCGAGCCCAGCCCTGCTGGCCTTCGCCCGGGATTTCCCTGATGATGTTGTCCCGCTCTGGGGCGTCCGGGAGAGCCTGGCGATCCGGGACCGCCTCCAGCGCATCCGCCGGCTGGCGATTGTCGGCGGCGGCATCAGCGGCGTCGAATCGGCTCTCTATGCCCGCCAGGCGGGGCTGGAGGTGACTATCGTGGAGCAAAGGGACCGTCTCATAGCCCTCCAGTTCGGCGCCAGGCCCGCGGCGGTGCTCGCCCGCCGGCTGCAACGGGAGGGAATCGACATACTGACCTCGCGCTACGCAATGGAAGTGTCAAAAGAGGACAACCGGCTGCACGTGACGCTCAGCGACGCCGGCGAGCTGGTCTGTGACTTCATGCTTACGACGGTGGGGGCCGCCAGGAAGCTCAGGCTGTTCGAGCAGGCCGGCCTGAAGACCGGCTGGGGCATCCTCGTGGACGAGCACCTGCAAACTTCCGCACCGGGAGTCTTTGCCTGCGGCGATATCGCGCAACGCGACAGCATCCGGATCACCACGGCCGTCCGCGCCCATCAGCAGGGCCGCGCCGCCGGCGACAATGCCGTGACGTTCGTGCAGGGCCGCCCGCTGGCCTACGTCCCGGAGCCGGTCACGCCGCTGTTCTTCAAGCACAAGGACGTGGAGCTGCTTGCCGTCGGCCCGCCCGAGGGCGAAGGCCTCGAAGAGAAGGTTCTCGCGGACGACGGACAGGCGGTCTATCGCTCGGTTCTCCTCGAAGACGGCGTGCTGCGCGGCGTCCAGATGGTCGGCACGCACGAAGATTTCCGCCAATTAGTGGATTCCCTCGGCCGGCCCTGGCCCGAGGACGCCCCGCCGGAGCCAAGCTGTGCCCTGGAAGAGCCGGGCGCCGCGTAAGCAGAGACGCAAAATCTTGCGTCTCTACGGGTGCAGCCCGGCCGCCGTGACATGGACGCGGGAACCCCGAAAATACGGCTCGGCCGCCCTCATCCGGGATTACCCTGAAGGCGGGCATAGCGCAGGAAACGAGATGCCGATCCGACATGGTGTTTGTGTACGCTTGACATGGGACGGTAAATCCGGTAAGGGCTAATATTCTCTTATGATAGGTAACGCCCAAACGATCAATAAAACGGACCTCACGGAATCACAGAGCAGAGCGAGGCATGGCGGCCATTAAGAGGACAGTCTTTCACATCAAAAGGAGAGGACAAATGAACAGAGAGATCGTCATTCGCCTACATTCCAGCTTTGAGAGCATGGTCCAGACATTTCCAGATGCGGAAACCGAATTCTGGTGCGCCCGTGACCTCCAGATGCTCCTGGGGTATGCCAAGTGGGAGAATTTTGCCAAGGTAATCGACAAGGCTATAACTGCTTGTCAGAACTCGGGTTATGACCCAAATGACCATTTTCTTGGAATCAGGAAAATGGTCGATCTCGGTTCCGGCGCCAAGCGAGAGATCGTTGATATCGGTCTAACGCGGTATGCCTGTTACCTGATTGCTCAAAACGGCGATCCGGCCAAAGAACAGATCGCGTTCGCTCAGACGTACTTTGCTGTGCAGACCCGCAAACAAGAAGTCATTGAGAGGCGACTGGCCGAAGCCGAACGAGTCAGTGCCAGGAGAAAACTCACTCAGTCGGAAAAAGAACTATCCGGCATAATCTTTGAGCGATTACACGAGAACGCAGGCTGCTAAAAAGTCGTGGCATAATGCCGGAAGAACTACCTCCCGCTGAGGACGTGAAGAAGGTCGAACGCCGATTACAGTCTGAGCACAAAAACCTGCCAAGAGATGTCAAGCCTTTTGAACTTCTGCCAGCATAAGCGCATTTCGCCTATCTCATCCCAATTAGGACACTACCGCTTATCGTGCGCGCTTGACATCAAAGAACGAATCTGGTAAAAATAGTAGTAGAGAAAGGGGCAAGTGTGCGTCTTTCCGGCTCGGTGAAGGACGCGCGGACCCGGTATCGTAACCGTGGGCCCCTTGGATTATTGGAAAGAAGGAGGAATGGGTGACACGTCAGTAGGGACGCAGAATCCGGCGGCTCTGCGATAGATTGGCACTTCTTTCTTCCCGGTAGACGCCTGAGCAATGAAATCGTGTAGTTGAATGGGCTCCCAAACGCATCTTTCCGCGTGTGGGGTCCCAATCCTCCCGACGGTGCATGAGGTGAGTAAAGGTCTGGAGGAAAGGAGGTGTGCGCGAACTCGATTGGCAACACAGGGACCCGAACGCGAAATGTCGCGTCCGGAGAGGGTTTCCGTGCGCGCTGTCGTGCGGGGACCACAATCTCTGTAGTCCAGCCACTGCCATCGGCGAAGCAGCGCTTCGTTGTGAAATGGCAGGCACGCAGGATGTGCGTCTTTGCAGGCTGGGAGAAATCACCTGGGCGCTGCTCTGCGCGGTGCGAGCGGCGGGGTACAACGAAACTATGTGATTGAGGGTAATGACTATGTGCAAAAAACTGGTGTATGTGGTTTGCGTGGCCACGGTCCTGAGCCTGGCCTCGACCGCTATGGCTGAAAGCGTCATGGTAAGCAGCTTTGAAGGCGGTCTTGACGGCTGGTACACAGATACTTGGACGGCTGGCACAGTCTCATTGAGCACAACCGGCGCGACAGCGGGCGCCCAGGCGATGCAGGTCGATGGTCCCGGCGGATGGCAACAACTTACCAAGGTAGACGTGAAGCCCCATCTCGCCACCCTGGCGAACAAGGGCGTGACCATCACGGCGGATGTGACGGCGTTTGAGGCCGACATGACCACGACGTGGATGCAGGTCGGGATGGTCCTCAACTGTGAGGGCGACAATGACAACGGCGCCAACAACAATCTCGGCTGGAACGACCTCGGCCTCCAGGACCTCCCACGCGATGGACAGCCCCATACGCTTACGTGGGTGCTTTCGGATGCTCTGACGACCAAGATCGCCGGAGCAGATGATAATATCGGGTGGTTCGAGTTTCTGCTGATCTCGAACGTGGACGGCGCCTCGGTGGCCAAGCTCTACATCGACAACATCCAAATCTCTTACGAGGCGCCGACTTCGAGCGTTCTGGTAAGCAGCTTTGAAGGCGGTCTCGAGGGCTGGTACACAGATACTTGGACGGCCGGCACAATCTCATTGAGCACAACCGGCGCGACAGCGGGCACCCAGGCGATGCAGGTCGATGGTCCCGGCGGATGGCAACAACTGACCAAGGTAGACGCGAAGCCCTACATGGCAGCGCTGGCGAATAAGGGCGTGGCGATCACGGCGGATGTGACGGCGTTCGAGGCCGACATGACCACCACGTGGATGCAGGTCGGGATGGTCCTCAACTGTGAGGGCGACAACAACAATGGCGCCAACAACAATCTCGGCTGGATCGACCTCGGCCTCCAGGACCTCGCACGCGATGGACAGCCCCATATGCTTACGTGGGTCCTTTCGGATGCCGTGACGGCCAAGATTGCCGGAGCAAATGACACCATCGGGTGGTTCGAGTTCTTGCTGATCTCGAACGTGGACGGCGCCTCGGTGGCCAAGTTCTACATCGACAACATCCAGGTGGTCGGCGTTCCGGCCGCCACCGGCAAGAGCACCGACATCGTCATCGGCAACTTCGAACAGAAGATGGACGGCTGGGCCGTCGGCGGCGGCGCCGACGTCCGCTACAGCGACGTCAACGGCGTGACCCTGGACAAGTACAGTCTCGATGTCTATGTCCCCACGGGTGCTTGGGCCACCGTCCTCTCGCTGAACCTCCTCGATCCGAACCAGGCAGCCGTTCTGGACGCCTTCCGCACGAACACCAAGGTTACCGCCGACATCACGCACCTGGTCGCCGACTGGCCGGTCGACGACATCCCCGGGTGGAACGGCAAGCACTTGATCATCAATACCGGCGGCGACGGCTGGAGCCTGTGGCAGGACCTGGGCTACCAAGCCCACTGGACGCAGCCGGACGGCGACAGGACGCTGACGGCTACCTGGGATTACAGCCAGTATCTCGGCCTGATCAACTTCGACAAGCTCCAATGGCTCTCGCTCGAACTGATCGTCAACGCCAATGATCCGGAGTATGCGGGCTCGGTGTGGTTCTACATTGACAACATGAAGCTCAGCGGCGGCGGCATCGCCCTGAATCCGAAGCCGGCCAGCGGAGCCAAGGATGTCGACGTCAATACCAAGCTCAGTTTTAGCACCGGCGCGTATGCGACCTCGCACCATCTGTACCTGGGCACTTCCAGCGGTGCGGTGGCCGGTGCCAACGGCGCCAGCGATCCGAGCGTGACCTTCGTCCAGCTCGACGGGAGCAGCTTCGATCCCAACGGCCTGAAGTTCAACACGATGTACTACTGGCGGGTCGATGAAGTCAACGATACCAATCCGGACAGCCCGTGGAAGGGCTCCGTCTGGAGCTTCACCACGGCCAATGCCGTCGTCGTGGATGACTTCGAAACCTACACCGACAATTCCGACGCCGGCGAGGCCATCTTCCAGACCTGGCTCGATGGCTGGGCCGATGCCTCCTACGGCGGTTCGCAGGTCGGCAATACCAACCCCCCGTTCGCCGAGCAAACGACCGTGCGCACGGGCCGCCAGGCCATGCCGCTGGCTTATGATAACACCAAGACCAGCGCCTCCGTGGCGGTCCGCACGTGGGCCGAGCCGCAGAACTGGACGCTCAACAGCTATAACACGATGAAGCTCTACGTCCAGGGCAAGCCAGACAACGCGGCTGACACTCTGTACCTCACGGTCGAGGATAGCGCCGGCACGGCGGCCACCGTGAAATGCGCCGATGCCAAGATCATGACGGCCGAGGCGTGGACCGAGTGGCTGATCCCCGTCAGCCAGTTCACGGGCGTGAACATGGCGGCGGTCACGAAGATGACGATCGGCGTGGGCAATCCAGACAGCCCGTCCGGAGCCAAGGGCCTGCTGCTCATCGACGACATCCAGGTCGGCGCCAGGCCGCTGGGCCTCGTCGCCTGGTACAAATTCGAGGGCAACGTCGAGGACAGCTCCGGCAACGGCTTCCACGGCACCCTGGCGGGCGACCCGAACTTCCCCGCCACATACGTAAACGGCCCAACCGGTATGGGCAAGGCCATGCTCTTCGACGGGACAGACGGCCACCAGTATGTCAGTCTGGGCACCTTCAATCCGTCGGCCGCGACGGGCCAGCTCTCTGTGGCTCTCTGGGTCAAGTGGGACGGACCCAGCGGCTCCTGGCAAGGCTTCATTGGCAAGCGAAACGCCGGCGATTGGGACGCCGCGATCATGATGTGGTATTTCGAGCTGGAGAGAGACGTCTGGGACGTCAGGTTCGTACAACCAGGGAGCGGAATCAATACCGGTCAGGTGCTTCAGGCCGGCCAGTGGACTCACCTGGCCGCCACGTTCGACGGGACGACAGCGAAAGTCTACATCAACGGTGCAGTCGTCGATGAGGGTAACTTCTTCTTTGGTGCGGACATGGAGGCCCCCATGCAGATAGGTGCCTCCGTAGACGGTGGCGGGAACCCCTTCAACGGCGCGATCGATGAGGTTCGCCTCTACGACAAGGCTCTGTCCGAGGCCGAGATCAAGGCACTGGCGGGCAAGTAGTCGTTACTCGACTGCCGTCGGTCGTGAGTCGGTCCTTCTGACGACCGTACGACGGTGACGAGTCGATAAGAATGGTTTCGGAGCCTGTCCGATCCTCGGGCAGGCTCCGCGTCTTTTGCATGAGTGATAAAGCCGCTTCCGGCAAAGACTTACATGCTTGCTGCTCGTTCGTGTCGGCCGCAAAGTGCACGCCTGTAGCACATTTCGCCTCAGACTCCCACTCGAAAGGCAGGCTGTGGCCGATCTTCTCCGCCAGTTCGCCCATGCCGGGGTCCCGCTTCTTCGCGTAGACTCGCATCGTCAGTCGCGGGTCAGCATGACGCGCGAAGCTTTGCAGTTCCTTGATGTTCGCCCCTACTTCGGCCGCCAGGGTGATGGACGCGACTCTCAGGGCGTGAAAGTCCAGATGGCCCTCCTCATTCTCCTTCGCTATGCCCGCCACCTCCAAGTCCTTATCCAGCATCTTCAAGGCGTGCGTCGGCACGTACAGCAAGGGATTCGCAGGCAAGGCACGCTGAATATGAGCCTTCTCATAGAGCTTCGGTATGATGCCAGAATCCGAAAACTCTGCCAGCCCCACCGCCAGCCTGTTCGGTAGGTACTGGCAGGCAGCCTTTTTGTTTTTCGTGAACTTCCCCGGCAAGGTCAGACGGCTGTTGTCAACGTCCAGGGCGGCCCTGTCCAGGCTCCGTAACTCATTCAGCCGCAGACCCGTGGCAATGGCCGTGGTGTAGAGCATCTGGCGCCACACCGGGGCGACAGCGAACAGCCGGGCAATCTCGCCGGTGGTCAAAACGCGGCGTTCCGTCTCGGGCTCGGTGTCGATCGCGCTGAGATCCTCCAAGGGACTCTTCGTAAGATATCCCCGAATGACACACCAATTGCAGAATGAGGTCAAAGGTGTGATCCGGCTTTCGAGCGTGCTGCCCGTGAACCCTTCATCGGCCAATTCCTTCAGCACAGCCTCGACGCGCGGCAGAAGGTTATCCAGATCGGCAAGGGTTTCGAGTCCCAACGTCTCGGCCCACTTCTCCAAATAGTCCCGTTTCCGATTCGCTCTTGTCTCTCCCCAGGGCTTGCCCCGGCGTCCAAAGGTCCGCCCCCAGGCGATATGCTCCTCTACGACCTCCAGGAACGGCCGGCTGCGGTGCCTGGCTGCTGCGGTAGGTGATGGACGATAGCCCAGCCGGACTTGCTGCGCTTCGTCCTCCAGCCGCTCGGCTATCTTGATGGTATCCCGCCGGTTGTGAGTGCCAAGAAAGAATCGCCGCTTGCCATCGGCGCCGACAAAATAACCTTGGTACTTCCCGCTCTGCTTATTCGGTTTTCGCCGTGCACCCGCCATGATCAGCCCCTCCTTTCCTGCCAGCATTGACGGAGATGTTCTGTTACCGTCCTGCCGACCGCTTGTGCGTCCGCTGTCAACTGCTCGTATTCAGACGGTCTGAACCGAACCGTAAGAAGCACACTCCGACGATCCTCCGTCCTGATCGGCGGCCGGCCCATGCGTGTCACTTTCTTCTTCGCCATATCACCACTCTACTTTACGCATTGCACAATGTCAAGCGCTCAGTTGGGAAATTCTGCGAGAAAGTTGCTCACGCTCCCTCTTCGCCGCCTCCAGTCGCTTATCGAGGTGATCGAGAAGCACTTTCGCCGTCCAGGTCGTTTTTCCAAACAGCCGCACGCCGGGCGGCAATTCGCCCCGCCCAATCGCCCGTTTGATGCTCTTGAGGCAGCGTCCGAAGATGCGGGCCAGGGCTGCTTCGTCGATCAAGGCCTCGGGCGGCAGTTCCGCCAGGGCCGCAATGATGCCAGTTGTGTCATTCATGGTCCGATTCCCGTTCTTCAATTACAGCATCCGGCAAGCTCTTGTAGTTCCTTGCCAAGCTACTCAGCAGGTGGATATCTTCGGGCCGGCAGACGAGCAGCCAGCCGACATGGTTCTTCTCCTGCAACGCCAGCAGAGGTGTCTTGCCTTCCGCCGCCGCGTGCTTCTCGACCACCGCGAACAGCCGATGAACCGGCGACTTCGCCCGCAGCTTCGCTTCGATGAACAATTGCTCATGTTGGCTGTCGCTGTGACTCCCACCACTTCCGCCCCCGCTCAATGGTTTCCGCCGCGTGCCGAAGAAGGCCGCGACTCGCTGCTCAAACATCTGCCAGGTTCGTCGTGTTGTCGCCATAGAGCACGGTCCTCAAAAAGGCCAGCGTCCTCCATTGTGGATTTCAGACGTTTGCGGCCGGCCCGAGACTTGCGGGACTTGAAATAGTCCTGCGTTGCCGCGAGAACCTTTCGCGTCCGCTCTGCTTGCTCCTGTTCTTGTCTTTTGTTCGCGTCTACCATAGGACATCTCCGCCTACACTGATTTTGAAACACTGCCGCGCGAAGGCCAGGGCCGCGTTAAAGTCGGCCGCGTTGACCCAACGCTTGTCGGCCATGTGGTCACTCCACCACGGCGCCCCAAGCGTGGCCTTGCTGATGTCGTAGGAGCAAGGACCGGACAGGTTCTCGATGCCGAACCGCGTCACGCACCATTGACCGAAAGCCTGGATGACTCCACGTCGTTTGAAATGGTCCGTTCTCATGTGGCTGCTTCCTTTCCCTGTGGAAGTATCAGCCCTTGCTCTGCAAATCTCAGGCTCTGTCCGTCGAATTTGAACGCGATTCCCAGGCCGTGACCCTTCCCGTTGCGTGTCTTGATAAGGTGAGCGGTCTTGTTGATTTCGCAATCGAACCGGCCGAAGGGACTGGACACGCGCACGTCCTTTTCCTCTTTGTGATGTTGGAGCCAGATCACGGTTTGGGAGAATCGTTGGAATGCGGCACCGCCGGCGAGTTCATCAAGCCCGATGACGGACTTGTGGCCTTTGCGCGGGTGCGTCACCAGAACGATGGACGTACCATGCTCGCGGGCGATGGCTTTGATGGCAAACATGAATTGACTGTCGGCAATCCATGTTTCACGCTCGGGTGCCACGGCGGTTAATGGGTCGAGGCAGATAATCCGGCACTTGTCGTTTGCCCGGGCCTGCACCCACTGGACGAGGCACCCGTAGTCGAGTTGCTTATCCGGGGCGGCATAAATGCAGCGTCCGGCACCGTCGAGATAGTCGGCGTGCTGCTGGAACACGTTCCGCACTTCCTCTGGGTGGGTCATAATCCAGTCGGGGTCGAAGAAGTCGGCTTTCCCGGCGCGCTGGGCGAGCATCCGGTTCAAGTGATAGGCGCGGTCCTCCTCCAACTCATAGATGGCGACCTTGATGCCTTGTGTATGCCAGAAATCGAGCGCCTGTAGAACGAAAAAGCTCTTGCCGGAGCCCGGTTCGCCGCAGATGAGTGTCACAGTTCCGGGCAGCAAAGCCTTCGTCAGATTCGCCAGCACGTCCCAAGGCCAGCGAACCGCAACGCGGCGGCCGGCAATCGTATCTTCGAGGACTACGTAAAGCTCTTTGGCCGCGCCCATCGGCTCGGCGTTCTCGAGGACGGATAGAATCGCGGTGTGGTACAGTTCGGGGGAGATATCATTGAGGAAGTCCACCACATCACCCTTGAGGGGCAGGTGTAAGCCGGCCGGGTCTATCCAGAAGACTCTGGGGGCTGGCTCCAGCTTATCGACTATCGCGGACACGGTGCGCATGTGTTTGATGCCGCCCTCGTCGTTGTCCGGCCAGAGATAGACCATCTTGCCGGCGACCGGAGTCCAGTCGGCATACTGCGCCTTGCCCGCACCCATTGGGCTCGTAGTGGCGATGTGGTTGGCACTACGCATGGCGTGAACACACTTCTCGCCTTCGACAACAATCACCGTGTCCGCCTTCGCCACGGCGATGCGATTATAGAGCGGCAGCAAACCGACTGGCCGTTGGAGAATCCAGCCACTTGGCACAGGCGAAACCTGCCAGAACTGCTTTTTGTCACCCTGGATGAACCGGAGTACGACCAAGTCTGGTTTCTGGGTCTGGGGACTCGTGTACGTGTACCGCGCCTCCAACTTGCCGGGGATGATGGCCTCGATGGCTTCCAGTGCCGCAAAGACCTGTGGGAGTTTCGGCTTGTCTGGCGCCCTGTACTGGTCTTGGTGTGGACCTTCACTTTTGAGTACATCAGCCACGGGGCAATTCCTGACGCGGGCCACCACATCGAACACATCCCCGCAAAAACCGCAACTGGCCGCATGGCACTTATACTTCCACGCGCCATCCTCCGACTGATAGATGCCGCCAGAGGGGTGCCGATCCTCATGGAACGGGCAGATGATCTCCTTGCCGTCATGCTTGACTTTGGCACCGGCCATTTCAAGTTCGCCCAACAGGCACTGGCGGCTATTGCGGTCGAGCATTACTATCTCCTGTGATGGGGCAGCCGGCCGCCGCGAGTTCTTCGGCGGACGGAGCCCGTGGTTCATCGGCAGATGCTGACTCTGTGCCACCACTGGGATTCTGTTCGTCTTTCCTCCGCCAAGTCTGGACGACGAGCTTCCAGTTGCTCATCTTTTCGCCATCCCGCATACACCAGTCGCTCGCCTCGTACCTTTGGCAGAAATCGCGCCCGAGGTTGGGTCTTTCGTACCCGATGGATGCGGCGTAGGCATCCACCTCTGAGGGTGTCGGGGGTACAAATTCGCCAGAAGAAGACTTCTTCTTCCTCTTCTTCTTTACATCTGCATCTGCATCTGCATGTGCATCTGCATGTGTGGACTTCGGTTGCGCGCCACATTGCGCAACTGTTGCGCCGCATTTATGGTCTGCTCGCCATTTGCGCCAATACTCGCGCCGCGAACCGCCGAGCCGCCTGTAGTGTTCAGCGTTCACCACGCGAAAGCCGAATTCCGAGACCTTGACGAGACGCCGCCCCTCCATTTTCTTACTGCGTGAGTGTGGGTCTGGTTGCGTCAGATAGACAAGAGCTTCCTGGACCTGTTCTGCTGTCCCGCCCAGTTCATCGGCGACCTTCTGTGGATTGATCTCCACTTGGCCTCGCTCATCCTTGTGTGCCAGCACCCAGCCCCAGAGGGCAAAGACGTTCATGCCGGCCCCGTACATCGAACCGCAGTACATCGACTGAAATATCTTGGCGTAGGTGGTATTCATCGGATTGCTTCCTGTGCCGGTAGCTGCGATACTCCTTCCATAATTGGTTGACGCCGATGTGGGTTTCGTTTGGCCGCGAGAAACTCGCGGACGGCGGCGATGGCACTTTGCGGAAATAGCCGGACGATGCCGGCCCGGCCGACTGGCTCGACGCCGACCTTGCGAAGAGCGTAATTGACGGCATCACGGTCTACGCGCCCGCCCGTTTCCTGACGTATTTTCTCAGCGATTTGCCCTGAAGTGACTGGCAGAACCATGTAATCCCTTTCACTTATAAACTCGATTTACGTTCTACGTGTATTGAATCAGCATATTGTTAGAACTCAAGAAATATTCCGGACTAAGAAGAACCAGTATGGTAGGATTTGCCCCGTGGAAATGGTAGGATTTTTCACGCACGCAAAAAGGTGGGTATGCCAGAAAGCGGCACCAAATGGGCGTTAGGGGCTGTTTCTTGAATTTAGGGAGTGGGAGGATTTCCGGGGACGATTCCGGGCCTATTTTGTTCGGGTAATTGCGCCCATCTGGTCATCAGACAGGTTCAGTATCCATGTCCGCGTCCTGCCGTTGACCTTCTTGATGGCACTCGCAACCTCTGAGAGTCCCTTGTGCCTTAGGGTGCCTCTCAGGTTTTTGGGTTGGTTGGAGCCGTGCTGGTTATCGTCGAGCGTGACTCCTTTGCGGTCTGCCCGGGCGTCTTTGATGAGGTCCTGGAGAAGTCTGAGGCTGCCGGTCTTGCTGAATTTGTCCAGGTCGATGTCGATTCTCTTGCTGGCACCCTCCTGCACGCGCACCAACTCCACCCCTGCCTCGCTGGCGCCGGTCAGTTCCGCTTGCCTTCGCACGGCGTACCCCCGCAAGCGGCAGATCACGTCCCTCAGTTTCGACTCAAATTGCAGGCACCTGATATGCTGCGCGAATCCGTCCGCCTCCAGGAACACCTCATTGAGCAGGCCCTGATCCGTGAGCGCAGTCTGCTGGAGCGCGATATCCCGCCACTTACTGCGCATGGCTTCTCCCTTACCGCCGACATCCAACAGGATGTCGCTCGCCCGCTCAATCTGGTCCTTCACTTCTTCCAAGGGCAGACCTGCCCCATATATACGGTCCCTGCCGTGATGGAGAATCCGGTACAAACCGATGGTGTCGTCTATCATGCCGGGCCAGAGATTGAAGAGGTCGCCCACGCAGACGCTTTGTAGGTACTCGAAGGGGTCTCCGCCCCAAATCTTTGGGTCCGCCGCACATTGTCGCTCGTGAAAAGAGTCAAAGCTGCCGATGATGCTCAAATCACTGGCTATGCCTTCAAGCGTCTCCAAGAACTGCCAAAGCCACTCTTTTGAGGTCTTCACTGAATCAGCCACGAGGATTTCCTCCGGCGGCTGCCGTGGGGCCGGGGGGGCTTCCCTGCCGGCTGCGGCTGGCTGTACGATCTGCGGCTCAGCCTTCTGCCGGTCTCGTGGCTTTCTTTGGGTTTTCGGTGTCATGGCTGCACCGGAAAAAGAAAAGCCGGGGGTCCCATGAATCGGCCAGAGAGGCTCGAATCTCCCCCGGCAGATGATTGATGGCTGCATTGCGTCAATGGTCGATTCATGGTACTGCCATTATCCTCGATGTTGCCGCTGGCGTCAAGTGCTCGCCCGCATACTCTTGCCGCCGTCGATACGAAGGTGGACAATCTACCCCCGTAAAATGTCCATTTATGGCGGCACCCTTCTCCCACATCTTCTGTTCCGGCGGCTCACAGTAGGCGACGAGGCGATGATGGTTGAAAGATAAATGGTCGATACGTATCGACGGTTTCACGCGGCGCTCTTCGGATGAGCGCATAAGAAAGGGCCGGCCCATCTGACCGGCCCTCGTCACGATCAAGCCAATCCCATTGTTCGGCGAGGTGTCTCCCCCGGCGCGGCACCCAAGATAAGGTCTTCCACAAATCCCTCGGAATCCAGTTCTCTCGCAAAAACGAGCACGGCCAGTTTTCGCTGTGTGTTCAGGCTGCGGCTCAATGCCTGGAATTGGCGGTTGACACGATTGATGAATCGCTGTGCCGTCCGCTCGTCGGCGTCTACGGCCGGGACACTCTTGCAGGGCTGGGCGGCTATCTGCTTCGTTCTCATATAGGACCTCCAGTTTTCTCCCTTGGTCAAAAGAGCCGGTCGGCAGGGACGCAGGCCGGCCCACAAAAAGTTGTCATGCCGACTCGGGCGGCTGGTGAATAAACGATGTACCAGGGTCCCGTTCGGCTCTTGCTTCGATCCGGTCAGCGAGCGCCTTGATATACTCAGGCTCCCCACGTCGGCGCAGGATCGTCACAATCCGGGAAATGTCCGCCTCGACGGCTGGCTCGCGCCGGTGGTCCGCAAACCGGATGACATTCAACTTGGGTGTTTGTGTCTGGTTCACATTCCGCCTCTGGATGAGAAAGGGCCGGTCTCGAACCGGCCCCTCGATGCTCTTCTCTATGCCGTCAGCAGCCGTGTCACGTACTCACGGCCCTCGTCACTGGCCCACATCGCCCGCAAGAGCAGGGCCATCAACCGTGCGTGGTCGAGATTTTCGAACAACTTGGCAATTCTCGTTCGTCTCATGGGTAATCCCCTCAAGTCATGTTTGTGTAAAGTCCAGAAAGGGCGGCCGATGAACCAACCGCCCTGACAGCCCGGCCGCACGAGAACAGCCTCGTGGGTTTCTATAGCGCGCAGCCGGGTGACAGTTTTTCAAAGAGCCAGGGCTGGTCAGCAACAACCCGATCAGCCCATCGACACCCGCTGGCTATTCGGGCGCTACCTCTGCCTCTGAGGCGGACTCGCCGTCCTCTTCGGTCTCGGCCTCGAGTTGCTCGCGGTCAGCGACTTGGCGAATACGCCGGATGAGATCGAAGACCTTGCGCAGGGTGATGATGTCCCCATCCTCCGCAGACGCATCGAGCGCGCCTTGGGTCTTCTTCCAGCCGCCCAGGCGCTCGAACAGCAACGGATTGCCGTAACCGACATCGGTGTACCCGTCCAGGCCCTGGAGTTCGTTGGCGACGCCCACGATGGCCCGCGCTTTCGGGTCCATCCGGTCAGCGATGCACTCGACTGCCTCTTGCATCTTTTTGAGTTCGGCAATCGCGTCCAGTGCATCCTGTGCTTCCGCGATTACCACGTCCGCCGCCTCCTGACAAACGGCGTAGCCGTAGGAGCAGTGCTGCATCTCGGCTATCATCGCGCTGAGCGGGCCGTAGTAAGCCAGGCCGCCGTCGGGTTCGGGCTCGTTGAACGCCTTGGCCGCCTCCAGGGCCTTCTCGCACATCTGCTGGTGAGAGTCCAGGGTAGCGTGCTCCAGACTTTTCCGGAGGGCCTCCACGGCCTGCCGAAGGTTGGATTTGTACAGGGCGTCGGCGAGACGGTCGAAGCACTTGGTGTCCAGACCTTTTTTCTTCGAGGCGGGCGGTTCGATCATCGGGATTTCGGGCAGTTCGGACTCTACTACTGGTGTGGTGTTACGTGACTCCATAACATTTCTCCCTTAAAGCATGGCCGGGTGTTATGGAGGGGTTCATCACGTGAAACCCTTAGTCCGCTTGCGCAGACCGCCCCGGCCATGCCTTTTGTTTGAGTGTGACCTCCAATCGAGATGACGTGATTTTTTCCCATAACGCCCGTCATCCTACTGCAACCAAGTGCCAATGTCAAGCAAAAAACGGAAACGAACAGCAGATTCATGTAACCATAGGCCACAGAGGGCATTAGAATGGAAAATATGTGCAGGGACTATCCCTGAGAACGGCAAAATGGTATGCTCAGCCTACCTGAAGAAACATGACAGGAGAATGTGACGATGCCAATCACTCTCGGGGACCTGCGGCTCTACACGGTTGACGAGATCAGCGAGAAGCTGCATGTCAGTCGCCGGACGCTGTACACCTACGTCAAGACCGGCCGCCTCAAGGCCCAGAAGTTCGGCTCGGTCACTTACGTCAGCGAGGACGCGCTGAGGGAATACTTCAACCCACAGAAAAAGACCACCTGAAACGGGTCGCCGGAACGAGTAGACTCTTGATTCTCCAGTCAGCCCGGTCTACAATAGCACCAGCAGTGGGACGGACCCCTCGATGCCACGCACGGACGCAGCGAGAGAACCTTGGACGGGAGATAAAACCATGAGAACCGTATTCCACCTGCTCATCGTGGCCGGGCTGCTGTGCGCCGCCGGCTGCGCAACTCCTTACGGGCCTGCCGGGTTGATGGGGGGCTATTCCAATGGTCCCCGCCTTGACGCGCTCTGCTACTGGGTGACCTTCTCCGGCAACGCCTTCACGTCTCGGGCGCGGGCGAAGGACTTCGCCATGCTTCGGGCGGCCGAACTCTGCATGGAGATGGGATACAATTACTTCCGCCTTGAGGATGTGGCCTATACCGAAGAGATCACCGCCTCCACGACGCCGGCCTCCAGCACAACGACCGGCAGCGGCCGAATATCCGGCGGACGGTTTGGCTACTCCGCCCATACGACGTACACGCCGGCGACGACGCACTATACCCGTAAGCCCCTCGCGGGGGTCGTGATTCGATGCGTGCCCAGAGAATCAGTAGCCCAGGCGACACCTGACCAGATTTTCTATACCGTCGGGTCACCCCAGGAACGACAGCAAATTCCAGAAAACAGCACCTTCATATTCGACGCAGAGTCGTTGCGTAATTGGGTCAGGGCAAGGTACGGGATCAAGGACGGGTGAGAAGGCCCGCGTGCATACCAGTGCTTCCGCAAGGTCTTCGATGCCGAGCCAACTCGGTGTCGCTACGGCTACTACTTAGTAGTCGCTCCTGCTTGGTCTGAATCTACTACTGTCTACATCTCCGCCCGCCCATTTCTGCTCACCTCAGAGGGCCGCGTTCTGTAGTACAGAAGTCTGCTCAGGGTATCGTAGCCCCAAATAACTGTGCGCGCCGCTCCTGGCTTGCGTGGCGGGCCTTGCCGGCTGCGTAGGAGGCAGGTCTGAGCCGCCGTCAACCGCCGCCGAACGACGCCGTTCCATGTACTCGCGCTGATACTGGCGTTTGCTCGCCTGCCGGCTTCGGTCTCGACACGCATCGCAGATCCGCCGCTCACTTGTTCGCCCCCCACAGATGCCCCCTGAAAAAGTGTCACCTACCCCGCCCCCGTACCGTTGGTCGAAATAAGTGCTGCGCTCAATCCTGGCGTGAGGCAGGGGCCTTCCTGCGTGCGTAGAGAGGCATCGTCAGTCGCCCCGTTCTT